>JAEEGL012234340.1_pt1 | contig 99865 bp, 77 predicted proteins | sample 9134231 | NCBI WGS metagenome assembly JAEEGL01 (sample SAMN16246548, study PRJNA631951) | gut metagenome | biome: gut microbiome; feature: rumen; material: fiber-attached | host: Bos | place: Iran: Karaj | collected 2018-10 | reverse complement strand
CCGTTTCAAGAAGGCAGGTATCAAGTATATCGATTATAAGGATCCCGAATTCCTTAAGCGTTTCCTTAACGAGCAGGGTAAGCTTCTGCCCCGTCGCATCACCGGTACTTCACTCAAGTTCCAGCGTCGCGTGGCTCAGGCCGTGAAGAGAGCACGTCACTTGGCTCTTCTGCCTTACGTAACTGATATGATGAAGTAATAATCTTTAAAGAACAGAAAGACTATGGAGATTATACTTAAGGAAGATATTGCAGGTCTTGGATACAAGAACGATATAGTAAAGGTTAAGGACGGCTATGGCCGTAACTATCTGATTCCCCAGGGCAAGGCTGTCATCGCTACAGAGTCAGCCAAGAAGGTTCTGGCAGAGAACGAGCGTCAGCGCGCTCACAAGCTGGCTAAGATTAAGGCCGATGCCGAGGCTCTGGCCGCTAAGCTGAACGGCGTTAAGGTTAGCATCAGCGCTAAGGTTAACGAGGACGGCACAATCTTTGGTGGCGTAGGTGCAGCTCAGGTTGCTGAGGTTCTGGCCGCTAAGGGCTTTGAGATTGACCGCAAGGCAATCGTTGCCGAGACTGTCAAGGCTATTGGCGAGTACACCGCTACCGTGAACCTTCACAAGGAGGTTAAGGCAGAGGTTGCATTCGAGGTTGTAGCCGAAGCTGCCGAGTAATAAGATTGTTACTTAAGCATTATAATTGAAGGATGGCCCGTAAGGTCATCCTTCAATGTTATACGGGCAAAAGGAATTATTTGCTAAATTCGCGGTGCATAAGCATTTCTGATGGGAAACGCAGATTTCACTTTGGACGGTAAAAGCGCGTCGTTCTATACTCTGGGATGCAAGTTGAACTTCTCGGAGACATCGACCATAATGCGCCAGCTGATTGAGGCCGGTGCGCATAAGGCTGTACGTGGCCAGAAGGCCGACATCTGCGTTATCAATACCTGTTCGGTAACCGAGGTGGCCGACAAGAAATGCCGTCAGGCAATACACAGGATCGTGCGCGAGAACCCCGATGCCTATATTGTGGTGACCGGCTGCTACGGACAGCTTCAGCCCGGGACGGTTGCTGATATTCCCGGCGTGGATATCGTTCTTGGGCAGGATCAGAAGGGTAATATCCTTGAGAACCTTAACGGATTGCAAAAACGTGATCGCGGTATTTACAGGACCGTAGGAACCAATGATATAAAGAACTTTGTACCGTCATGCTCCCGCGGAGACCGTACCAGGTTCTTCCTTAAAGTCCAGGACGGATGTGATTATTACTGCACCTATTGCACTGTGCCATACGCACGCGGACATAGCCGTAATGCATCGGTAGAGAGTCTGGTGGAGCAGGCACGCAATGCAGGGCTGGAGGGTGGCCGTGAGATTGTGATTACCGGTGTCAATATAGGTGACTTTGGCAAGAGCACGAGGCAGAGTTTCATTGACCTTATACGTGAACTGGATAAGGTGGATGAAATAGCCCGCTACAGGATTTCGTCCATTGAGCCGAACCTGCTGACTGATGAGGTGATTGACTTTGTGGCCGGTTCCAGAGCGTTTATGCCGCATTTCCATGTTCCGTTGCAGAGCGGATCGAATGAGGTTCTCAAATTGATGCACCGACGTTATGAACGTGAGGTTTTTGCCGATAAGGTAGCCCGCATCAAGAGCGTGATGCCGGATGCGTTCATAGGTGTGGATGTGATTGTGGGGATGCGTGGCGAGACAGATGAACTTTTTGAGGATGCATACCGTTTTATAGAGAGTCTGGACGTTACTCAGCTGCATGTGTTCAGCTATTCGGAAAGGCCCGGTACGGCTGCACTCAGGATTCCGTACAAGGTGACGCCTCAGGTCAAGCATGAGCGTAGTCAGCGTCTGCTGGAGTTGTCTGACCGCAAGACACGTGCGTTTTATGAGGCTCATATAGGGCGTGAGGCAACGGTACTGGTTGAAAAGCCCAGACGCGGAATGCCGGCTCACGGGTTTACCGATAATTATATAAGGGTGGAGCTTGATCCGGCACAGGTTCAGGAAAACAGTCTGGTTAAAGTTCATCTGGGAGGATTGAATGCTGCCGGTGACGCCTTGACCGCATCAATCATCAAGTGATATGAAGATTGCAATAGTCATATTGAACTGGAACGGAAGCGCAATGCTGAAGCGTTACATGCCTACACTGCTTAAGTGCTCACGCATGGACGGCGTGCAGGTTATAGTAGCCGACAATGACTCCAAGGATGATTCCATGGAAATGATGCAGCGTGAGTTCCCGCAGGTTCCGCTTATCCGACTGGAAAAGAACTGGGGTTTTGCCAAGGGTTACAATATGGCTCTGCGTCAGGTTGAGGCTGAATATTACATACTACTCAACTCCGATGTCGAGGTATCCGAAGACTGGCTTGTGCCGCTTGTAAGCTACATGGATGTCCACCCTGAAGTTGCAGCCTGCCAGCCTAAACTGCGTGATTTCAAGAATCCGGAAAGGTTTGAGTATGCAGGTGGCGCTGGCGGATATATGGACCGCTGGGGCTATATGTTCTGCCGCGGCCGTGCATTTGAGACTGTAGAGAAGGATGAGGGACAGTATGATACAATTGCGCCGGTATTCTGGGCTACGGGTGCCTGCCTGATGGTACGCAGTGCCGATTATTGGGCAGCAGGAGGCCTGGATGACAGGTTCTTTGCACATCAGGAGGAGATAGACCTATGCTGGCGTATGCGCAGCCGTAACCGCGGGATCGTGTGCATTCCGGAGAGTGTGGTATATCATGTGGGTGGTGCTACGCTTAACAAATCAAATCCATACAAGACATTCCTTAATTTCAGGAACAACCTGCTTATGCTCTACAAGAACCTTCCGGAGAGTGAGCTGCGCAAGGTTATGAGAGTGCGCCGTTGGCTGGATGTCCTGGCTGCGCTTATGTTCCTGTCCAAGTTCCATTGGGGTGATTTCAAGGCTGTGTTCCGCGCCCGCCGCGAGTTCCGCCGTCTTATGCCGGAGTTCCGTGACAGCCGTGAGGAAAATCTTCAAGAGGCTTCCATCACAGAGATTCCCGAGCGCGTAAAGTTCAGCCTCCTCTGGCGCTACTACGCTAAACGCCGGAAAACCTACAATCAGTTGATATGCTGAGACGGTGCCAAAGGGGACGGTTCTGTTTGGCACAGTTTTAGCTTATAATAGCATTCATTTGTTGAAATTTTTCAGAACGGTGCCAAACAGAACCGTCCCCTTTGGCATCGTGAGGGTGTGGTCGATGGTGGAGGGGAGTTCCTCGGGGTAATGGGTTACGATTATGAGGGTCTTTTGCGGATTGGCGCAGAAGGCTTTTATTATTTCCATCACCAGGGTGCGGTTGCGACGATCAAGTCCGTGAAGGGGTTCGTCAAGGATGAGTAGGGAGGGGTTCTTTACGAATGCGCGGGCCAGAAGGATCATGCGCTGCTCTCCGCTGGAGAGTTCCGTGAAATCTCTTTCCTCCAGTTTCTCTATGCCGAATATGTTCATCCAGACGCGGCATTTCTCACGTTCTTCGATGGTAATTTTTTTATACAAACCTATGGTATCATGAAGACCCGATGCCACAATGTCAATGGCCGGATAGCGGCGGCAGTATGAGCGGTGCATCTCAGGTGATACATATCCTATGTGTTTCTTGATTTCCCAAATGCTTTCACCGGTGCCGCGAGGACGGTCAAAGAGGGCTATGTCACATGCGTATGATTGCGGATTATCTGCATACACCATACTTAGAAGGGCCGATTTGCCGCTTCCGTTGGGGCCCAGGAGTGCCCAATGTTCACCTTTGCGGATGGTCCAGTCAAGAGGCCCCAGTATGCGGCGGTTCTCATATTGCAGGCTTACCTGATTGCAACGGACAATCTCATCGGACTGCATTCCGTTCTCGGGGAGGTTGTGCATCAGTTCTACAGTTTCTTTTGGCAGCAGAGGCTGGGGGAGTGGGTCAAGCGGCTGTTCCAGATACTCCTCAATAGGCAATACACCGCTGCAGCAGCGGTCTTTTACCTCAATTATATGAGTAATGAACTGCGGGATATCCTCACGGCGTGAAACTACCAGCACAATCTGTATCTTCCATTCACTGATAAGGTTCTCAAGCAGGCGACACAGCATATCGCGTGTCTGTATGTCCAGACCTATGAACGGACTGTCTATTATCACCATCTTGGGGCGTACGGCAAGGGCTCGGGCCAGCTGGTATTTGCGCATCTCGCCGCTGGATAGTGTTACAAGCTGCTTATCCCATATGGAAGGCAGACCGAACAGCGTATGCAGGCGCTCTTTCCACACCGGATCCTTTACATCGGGGAATGCGTCACGCACAATGGCCGATTCGCCCATCTCAGTCATGTTCCAGCGCTGCTGGTAGAAGTAGGTGGCATCGGCACTGCCGTAGCTGTCACGGAAAGTTATGTTGCGGATATCTGCCCCGCTCATGCCACAACCGTATTCCACCTCACGGTTGTCCAGAAGCGGATATTGGCGCAACATGGTATTAACGAGCAGAGTCTTGCCCGCACCATTAGGGCCCACAATGGCTGTCTGCCGGCCCGGAGCCAGGCATACGTTGATGGGGGAAGCCAGACGGTACTTGGGGTTGCAAGCCACGCCATCCGATATTCTGAGTACGAATCCGCTGTTCTGTTCCATTTTTGCCTAATGACGGTGCTAAGTTAATGCAAAATGCGCTACCTTAGCATCATGATTCCCGCTTTATATTTGATTCCGAACCTATTGGGAGAGACTCCGGTGGAGCAGGTGCTTCCCGCATACAACCACGAAATTATCATGGGCATACGCCATTTCATAGTGGAGGATGTCCGCACCGCCCGCCGTTTCCTGAAGCAAGTAGATCGCAGCATCGACATAGACCAACTCACATTCTACACCCTGAACAAACATACCAACCCCGAAGAGGTGGCAAGCATGCTGAAACCCCTGGAGGAGGGCAATCCTATGGGAGTGATATCCGAGGCCGGATGCCCCGCTGTGGCCGATCCCGGAGCCGATGTAGTAGCCATAGTGCAGCGCAAAGGCCTGAAGGTAGTACCCCTGGTAGGCCCCTCAAGCATAATCCTTGCAGTAATGGGCTCGGGATTCAACGGCCAAAGTTTCGCCTTCAACGGCTACCTTCCCATAGAGCCCGAAGAAAGAATCAAAACCCTAAAACGCCTTGAGCAGCGAGCCTACACCGAGAATCAGACCCAACTCTTCATAGAAACTCCATACAGAAATTCTAAGATGATGGTCGATATATTGAAAGCATGCAGACCACAGACTCATTTATGCATAGCCGCCGGCCTAACAACAAAAGACGAATACATCAAAACCCACACGATTAAGGAGTGGAACGGTATACTTCCATCACTTGAAAAGATACCCTGTATTTTTCTTATTTACAAGTAATTATTAAAGGTCTCCTTAGGCGATAATCCTCCTAGGTGCACAGAATTTTTGGTATATCGGTATCAGCAAATGTCTCCATTTGCAGTAGCCGGACTATCCCTCTCGGGGAGCGTCAGTGTAGTGGCGTAAGCGTAGGCCCCCGGAAGATCCCGTTAAGAACGGCGCATGTTTGACGAACGTTTCGGCCCCAAAGGGGTCGAATAAGGAGGAGTTCGACGTTTAGGGTCTGGAGAGAGCCGGAGTAGCCACGGAACGTCGTCTCCCCGAGAGGGATAGTCCGGCGGTGCTTAAAGATTCTCGTCAAAGAACCGCAGGATGCGGGTAAAGAGGTGTTTGCGGTGGGAGTAGCCGGTGATGCTGTGCTCCTTTCCGGGATAGACCTGCATATCGAAATCAACGCCTGCGTTAATCAGGGCCTCTATGTATGAGGCGGTGTTGCTGAAGAAGACGTTGTCATCATCCAGGCCGTGAACTATGAGCAGACGGCCGTGAAGTTTGTTTATGCGGTCAATGGCCGATGCATCGTGGTAGCCGTCGGCATTCTCCTTGGGCTGCTGCATGAAACGCTCGGTGTAAGGAGCATCATAGTAACGCCAATCAGTGACAGGAGCTACCGCAACGCCGCATTTGAATACCGGTGTACCCTCACTCATTGACATCAGGGTGTTGTAACCGCCATAGCTCCAGCCCCAGATGGCGATACGCTCAGCATCGATGTAGGGGAGTGAGCCCAAGTACTTGGCTGCAGCCACCTGATCCTGGCTCTCCATTACGCCCAGACGCTTATAGGTCTGCTTCTTGAAGTCCGATCCGCGACGTCCTGTGCCGCGTCCGTCAACCACAGCAACGGCGTAACCTTTCTGTGTAAGCAGAGCCTCAAGTGCAGCGCCGGGATAGAAGCCTGCGCCCCATTCGTTAATCACCTCGTTTGAGCCAGGACCGCTGTACTGGTACAGGATGACGGGGCAGGGGTGGGATGCATCGGCATTGGCAGGCTTTACCATCCAGCCGTATAGGGTGGTGCCATCGACAGTCTGGAATGAGAACTGCTCTTTCTTGGGCAGTCCGTATTCAAGAGCGGCCTGCTTTACGTCCTGGTTGTCCTGGACGGTACGGAGCGTCTTGCCTGCATCGGTAATCACGGATACGATGGTGGGAGTGCTCATATCAGACCATGAGTTTATGAAGTACTTGCAGCCGGTGCTGAAAACAGCGTGGCTGGTGCCTTTTTCCGGAGTCAGGATGCTCTTCTTTCCCTTGCTGTCAACTTTCCATACTGCGCAGTCGTACATGCCGGATTCATTGCTCTCATAGAATACCGTGCCGCTCTTGGAGTCGTAGCCGTGAAGTGCCAGCACATCAAAATCGCCCTTGGTAATCTGGCGTTTGAGCTGTCCTTTCAAATCATACAGGTAGAGGTGGCGGTGGCCGTCACGCTCACTCTGCATTATGAACTGGTCGCCATAAAAACGGGTCTGCATATATCCGAACTCGTCAATGTAACACTTGTCCTCCTCACGCAGAATCAGGGTGCATAGTGTGGAACGAGGGTTGGCCGAATATATCTCCAGCTTGTTCTGGAGGCGGTTCAGAGTGAAGATGAACAGGTTGTTGTCTTCATTCTCAACAAACTTGATGCGCGGTATGTAACAGGTGCTGTCCAGTTTCAGGTCCATGTCACGGATAACAGAACTCTTTATGTCGAAAGAGTGGACCGATACCTTGGAATTGGCGGCACCTGCGGTGGGATACTGCTGCGGCCTGTATGAGACAAGTTCCTGTGAGTAGGCGTTGCGGTCGGGGTTGGTAAGGTAGAAGGGCAGGTTATAGCTGGCTACCTGCTGCTCGTCAAAGCGGATCCAGGCCAGCATACGGCTGTCGGCGCTGAACTCGTATGCACGCACCAACCCGAACTCCTCCTCATATGCCCAGTCAGGTATGCCGTTACGTATCTTGTTAAGCTCTCCATCCTTGGTCACCTGTACTTCAGCATTATTGAATAACAATTTGACTATAAAGATGTTATTGTCGCGGATAAATGCTATGTTATGACCGTCGGGCGAGAATGACGGAACCTGTACCGGACCGCCTTCGGTAAGCGGGTCAATCTTATTGTTGCGTATGGTGAAAATATAATAGTCTGCCGTGAATGAACGGCGGAAAATCTTGTTGGTGTTGGTCTGCAGCAGGATAATGTCCTCGGTGGGCGAGAGAATATAGCCGTTAAAGGCAGGTATGCGCTCACCGCGCACATTGTTCAGGTCAAGTATGGTATCGGTTACCTGACCGGTCTTGAAAGAGTTCTTGAGTATGAGACGGCCATCCTCACTTGTAAGGTAATGCTCGCCGTCTGCCATAGGCGTGACCGATGCGGCTCCCTTGGGGTAGAACGTTCCGTCCATTACGGTGGATAGAGTGAGCTGCTTGTTCTGGGCAGATACAAGAACGCTTACGACGGCTGTCAAGGTTATAAGGAATATCTTTTTCATAATAAGTGAGTTATGCTATTATTGTTAAAGTCTGTGTCATTCATCAAGCACGCCTTTTCCCTGGCGTATAATCTCCTGGTCTCCGTCAACGCAATAGACCACGGTGGAGTACTCGAATCCGCCTGCACCGCCGTTTATTACTATGTCCACGTCATCACCCAGACGCTCGTCGATGAGCTCCGGATCGGTCAGGTAGCCTATGTCATCGGATTCATCGTAGGGAATGGTGGTGGAGAGCAGGGGAGCACCCAGCTGGCGGCAGATCTCACGTGTTATGTCGTTGTCGGGAACACGGATTCCCACCTCCTTGCGGTTGCTGAATATCTTGGGCAAGCGGCTGCCGGCACGCAGCACGAACGTGAAAGGGCCCGGCAGGTTGCGCTTCATTGTCTTGAACGTGGCGTTGTCTATCTGCACGTACTGGCTTATGTCACTCAGGTCATAGCAGACTATGGAGAAACGGTGTTTCTGCGGATTCATGCCCTTGATCTTGCAGATACGCTCTATGGGACGCTCCTTCAGGGCGTGGCATCCCAGGGCGTAGGCTGTGTCTGTGGGATAAACAATCACCCCGCCGCCGTTCAGAATGTCCAGAATGCGGTCCAGGTCGCGCTGGCTGGTGTTCTTTTCGTACAGTCTTATGAGCATGTCTTATCCTTTATATAATCTATTATACTCTGAACGTCATCCGGGTTAAACCATCTGGTGTTCGGGTCACGCTTGAACCATGTCATCTGCTTGCGTGAGTATATGCGCGTATTCTGTTTTATCTTCTCTATGGCGAACTCCAGCGTCCAGGGCTTGCCGTCAGGCGTAAGGGCGCCGTCCATCCAGTTGAACAACTCTTTCATGCCCACGGTGTTGAGTGAGTTCAATCCTTTGCGCGGATACATGCGGCGCGCCTCGTCAATAAGTCCGTTCTCAATCATCCTGTCAACGCGGCTGTTTATGCGCTCGTATAGTTCCTCACGAGTACGGGTCAGGCCAATTCTGATAATATTGAAAGGACGCTCGGCCTTCTGTCCCTTGCGCAGGTCGGAGTAGGGATGACCGGTCATGTAACAGACTTCAAGAGCATGCAGAACCCGTTTGGGATTGCGCCTGTCAACCTCCTTGAAGTAGGCAGGATCCAGCAGTTTGAGTTCCTGGACCATATTGTCCAGCCCCTCCTTGTGATAACGCTCCAGAAGAGGCTTGCGGATGTCATCCGGAATGGTGGGAATCTGGTCTATACCATAGCACAGGGCATCTATGTACATCATTGACCCTCCTGTAGCCAGTAGTATGTCGTGGTCTGCGAATAGCCTGTCCGCCAGAGAAAGTACATCCTCTTCGTATTTAGCTGCGCTGTAATAGTCATCAAGTCCAAGGTTACCAACCAGATAGTGTTCCACACGTGCTCTTTCAGCCGGGGTAGGTGCCGCCGTGCATATCGGGATATCGGCATACATCTGCCTGGAATCGGCCGAAATGATTGGGGTATGAAACAAATCGGCGAGGGTCAGGCACAATTCTGTCTTCCCCACGCCGGTAGGTCCTAATATGATGACTAAACTTTTCACTTAATAGAGGTCGTCTATGGAATCAAGGCTCACCGTGCCTCCACCTTCGCCGCCTTCCATACCGAATCCTTCCTCATCAAGCTCATCGGATTCAAAACTCTCGTCGCCGTAGAAGTTCTCATCCACGTCAAGGACGGGGTTGGCCTTGGCCATCTCGTCAAAGTCAATGGTCTGTTTGGGTGGGTTGCCCTGGCTTGCGGTACATACGGCTTCAGTAAGATTTTTGCCGGTGATAATCTCCTTTAATTCAATGAAAAAGCAGCGTTCGGTTAAAGGGTCGAACACGTATATCAGGCGCTGCTTTTCGTCCTCGATGAGTTCATCAAGAGGGGTGTCGGCCATGACAAAGTTATCCACCTCGGAACTGGTGTTCATCTCCTCACGGGTAATCTCCTCCCGTTTCTCCCAGTTGTCCTCACAGATGAAGAATGATGTAATCTGGTCATCGGGGTATCCTACAGATTTCAGAATGGCATTGCTGAAATCCAGGAATGATGCTGATGAACTGATCTGGATTTCACGATAGAAGTCATCGACCTCGTCTGAAATGAAAATGAATCTGTAAATCATATTGTAGTGCTTTTATTATCTGTCACGTATAATGCCTCTTTGTGAGCGTGAAATGAAATCCACGATGTACTGCACATGGGGGTCTGTTGCAATATCGCTTTCCTTGATGGCGGATATGGCCTGCGTTACGTTCAGTCCCTGCTGGTAGATGATGCGGTAGGCATTGTGTATGGCTTCGATGCTTTCCGGCGTGAACTGTTCACGGCGCAAACGTACCAGGTTTATTCCCATATATGTGAGGGGATTGCGGCCGGACATGGTGAACGGAGGCACATCCTGGCTTACACCGCTTCCTCCCTGTATCATCACGTAGCCACCTATGCGCGTGAACTGGTGAATCAGCACCCCGGCGCTGATGGTGGCATGGTCTTCAACCTCTACCTCACCGCCCAGTTTGGTGCTGTTGCCTATTATGCAGTAATTGCCCACAATGCAGTCATGTGCTATGTGCATGCTCTCCATAAACAGGTTGTTGCTGCCTACAACGGTCTTGCCCTTGGAGGCCGTACCGCGGTTTATGGTAACATTCTCGCGGATGCGGTTGTTGTCTCCTATCTCGGCTGTGCTCTCTTCGCCCACAAACTTAAGATCCTGCGGAATGCCGCCTATAACGGCTCCCGGATGGATTGTGTTTCCGTTGCCTATGCGTGAGCCGTACATGACGCTCACATGAGGCATAAGGATATTGTTGTCACCAATGACCACGTTCCTGTCAATGAAACAGAAGGGACCTATCTCAACGTTCCTGCCTATCCTGGCGGAAGGGTCAATATATGCTAAAGGGCTAATCATCAGTTATCTCTTTTTACTATTTGTACCATGAATTCAGATTCTGCAACCAATTTATCGGCTACAAAGGCGTATCCCTTGATTGATAATATGTTATGACGTATGGGTGCAGTCCTTACGACGCGCATCAGAAGGGTGTCGCCCGGTACTACCGCCTGACGGAAACGGGTGTTGTCAATCTTGACGAACATAGCCTCGTAATCCTTGGGCTCTCCCGTATATTGAAGAGCCAGAGTACCTCCCAACTGTGCCATTGCCTCTATGATGAGAACGCCAGGCATGATGGGATGCTCGGGGAAATGTCCGGTAAAATAGAACTCGTTGTTGGTCACGTTCTTGACACCTTCGGCATAAAGGTCAGTAAGTGCGATGACCTTATCCAGAAGCTGCATGGGGAAACGGTGAGGCATCACGGCCTGGATTTGCTGCAGGTTCATTACCGGAGGTACCGATGGGTCGTATGCGGGAGCCTGTACATCGTTCAGGATGATGTTCTTGCGCAGTATGCGGGCGAATTTGTTGTTTATGGTGTGGCCGGGGCGTGTGGCTATGATGCGTCCCTTGATGGGTTTGCCCACCAGTGCCAGGTCGCCTATTATGTCAAGCAGCTTGTGGCGTGCAGGCTCGTTGTCCCACTGCAGGGGTTTGTGCATGATATAACCACGTCTTGTGGCGTCCATCTTGGGTACTCCCATGACGTTGCAGATCATATCGTAACGTTCCTGAGGCATCTCACGCTCATAAATGACTATAGCGTTGTCCAGGTCTCCACCCTTGATGAGTCCTGCAGCCAAAAGCGGCTCTATCTCACGTACGAACACGAAAGTACGGCTCCGGGCTATCTCTGTGGGGAAATCACGCATATCATCCAATGATGCGTACTGGTTATAGAGTATCTTGGAATCGTATGATATGAGCACGTTCACGCTGAACTCGTTGTCGGGTAAAAGTATGATGGATGAGCCTGTGGTTTCATCCTTGACCTCTATCTTGTTCTTGACCACATAATAGTCCTTGAGAGCATCCAGCTCCTTTATGCCTACACGCTGTATGTTATCCACATACTCTATGGCGCTGCCGTCCAGAATCGGGAACTCAGGGCCGTTAACCTCAATGTGACAGTTGTCTATTCCTGCCGCGTATAGAGCTGCCAGTGCATGCTCCACCGTGCTCACTTTAACATTGCCTTTAAACAGCACTGTGCCGCGCTGCGTCTCACGGACGTTCTCGGCAAACGCCTCTATTACAGGCTGGCTGTCCAGGTCTGTTCTCTGTATCTTGTAGCCGTAGTCCGCTGGGGCGGGATTGAATGTCACGGTCAGTTCAAGACCAGTGTGCAACCCTTTTCCACTAAGCGAGAAACTACTCTTTAAAGTCTTCTGTTTGTACATGTTATGATGTATATCTTAAAGCATCATCTGCTTTCAAGTTTTGCTTTCAGTTCTTCCACTTCTTTCTCAAGCTGACGGATAGTCTTGCTCATTTCAGGCAGGTCCTTGAAGATGAGTGATGAGCGCAGAAAGTTGCGATACCCTATTGCGGGATAACCCATTATGGTCTCTCCGTCAGCAGTATTGCCTATCACGCCTGTCTTGGCACCCAGGTTAACCTTGTTGCCAATGGTCAGGTGTCCCGATATGCCGCTCTGCCCGCCTATCATGCACCATGCTCCAACCTTGCTTGAACCTGCAATGCCTGTTTGGGCCGATATGACGGTATTCTCCCCAACTTCAACGTTGTGGGCAATCTGGATAAGGTTGTCCAGCTTTACTCCCTTGCGGACTATGGTACGTCCCATGGTGGAGCGGTCTATACAGGTGTTGGCACCTATTTCGACGTCATCCTCCAGTTCAACTATCCCTATCTGCGGAATCTTGTTGTAGCCGTCGGGTGTGGGTGCGAAACCGAATCCGTCGGCACCTATGACGCTACCTGCATGCAGTATGCAGCGGTTGCCTATCCTGCATCCGTAGTAAACGGTCACGTGAGGATAAAGAATGCACTTGGAACCTACGCTTGCACCTTCACCTACAATCACATGGGGGTAAATCTGTGTGTCGTCACCAATCACGGCACCGTCCTCGATGACTGAGAAAGGTCCTATATAGACGTTTTTTCCAATCTTTGCCTTTTCCGATACCGATGCCAGCGAACTGATCCCGTTCCTGCCGGGCTTCATTGATGCATAGAGCGACATGAGCTTGGCCAGGCTTTCATATGCGTTGTCAACCCTTACCAGCGTTGCGCTGACCGGCTGCTCAGCCTTGAAATCCTTGTTCACAAGCACTACGCTTGACTGTGTTGAATATAGGTACTGTGTGTATTTTACATTTGAAAGGAAAGAGAGCGCACCGGGCGTTCCCTCCTCAATCTTGGCGAAAGTGTTTACTGATGCGTTCTCGTTGCCTTCAACCGTTCCGCCCAGAAACTCCGCTATCTGTTTTGCCGTAAATTCCATCTTCTGTAAGTCTTCTGTATCGGAATGCAAATATAAGGTATTATTTTAAATAAGTAGCCATTTCCAACTGAACCTCTTGCGCTTTCAGGCGTGCCACCTGGGCAAACTTTTCTGTGCTGTCAGCGTAAATGATTGCACGGCTGCTGTTTACTATCAGGCCGCACTTGCTGTTAAGGCCGTACTTGCATACTTCGGCCAGTGAACCTCCCTGGGCGCCTATGCCCGGAACAAGCAGGAAACTGTCGGGAACGGTGTGGCGGATATCTGAGAGCATCTGGGCACGGGTGGCGCCCACCACGTACATCATGTTGTCCGGGTTTCCACCCCATTCAAGTGATTTGGACAATACCTTTTGGTACAGGGGTGTTCCCTGTGCATCCTCTGTGTACTGGAAATCGGCGGCACCTTTGTTGCTGGTAAGAGCCAGAAGAATCACCCAGCGGCCTTCATGCCCCAGGAACGGCGTTACGCTGTCAGCACCCATATACGGGGCAACTGTTACGGCGTCAACGTTCATCTCAGTGAAGAAACTGTCGGCGTACATCATCGATGTGTTGCCTATGTCTCCGCGTTTGGCGTCGGCTATTATGAACTGGTCAGGGTAATTGGTGCGGATATAGTCTATTGTCTTGTAGAGAGCCTGCATGCCTTTCAGTCCGGCGCTCTCATAGAAAGCCAGGTTGGGCTTGTATGCTATACAGTAATCCGCAGTGGCGTCAACTATTGCCTTGTTAAAGGCAAATACCGGGTCTTCATCTTTAAGAAGATGTTCCGGAATCTTTTTCAGATCGGTATCAAGACCCACGCAAAGGAATGTCTTTTTGCGCTGTATGTTTGCGTAGAGTTCGTCTCTTGTCATATCTTTTGTTTTAAGAAAATTCCTTACATTTCAGCTTCTTTCATCCGTTCCGCGTTCTCGGCTATGGTAAGCTTGTCTATGCAGTCCTGTATGTCGCCGTCCATGAATGCCGGAAGGTTGTAGATGGTGTAGTTTATGCGGTGGTCGGTTATGCGTCCCTGCGGATAGTTGTATGTGCGGATCTTGGCCGAACGGTCACCGGTTGATACCATGGTCTTGCGGCGGGAGGCTATGTCATCCATGTATTTCTGATGCTCGCGGTCATAGATCATGGTGCGCAGACGGGAGAGCGCACGCTCCTTGTTCTTGGGCTGGTCACGGGTTTCGGTACACTCAATGAGAATTTCCTCAACCACTCCAGTGTTGGGATTTTTCCAATTGTAACGGAGCCTCACACCACTCTCCACCTTGTTCACGTTCTGGCCTCCGGCACCGCCGCTGCGGAATGTGTCCCACTTTATTTCGCCCTCGTTTATCTCCACTTCAAAAGCATCGGCCTCAGGCAGTACGGCCACCGTGGCTGCCGATGTATGTATGCGGCCCTGCGTCTCGGTTACGGGGACACGCTGCACGCGGTGAACGCCGGATTCATACTTCAAAGTTCCATAGACTTTTTCGCCGGTCACGGTGAATATGATTTCCTTGAATCCTCCCGATGCGCCTTCAGAGCATGACGATACGGCTATCTTCCATCCCTTGGATTCACAGTACTTGCTGTACATGCGGAACAGGTCGCCGGCAAACAGGGCTGCCTCGTCACCGCCTGTGCCACCACGAATCTCCATGATGACGTCCTTGTCATCCTGCGGGTCGGCCGGAATGAGCATCTGTTTTATCTCTTCCTCAAGCCGGGGTAAACGTTCCGATGCCGCATCAAGTTCCTCGCGGGCCATCTGACGCATCTCGGGATCGCTTTCGGACATCAGTTCGCGTGCCTCTTCAATGCTTTTCTGCAGCTGTATGTACTCCTTGCGGGCGGCAACCACAGGTTCCAGGTCACGGTACTCACGGTTCAGTTTTACGAACCGTTTCATATCGGCTATGACAGACGGATCTGTTATGAGCAGACTAACCTCCTGGAAACGGGCCTCCAGACCGTCAAGTTTGTCAAGCAGACTATCCGTTGATGCCATATCTTATCTCTTTGGTACGTTATTGACATACGCAACAGGACCTCCCTCGTAGAAGTTGATGATGTTGCGTGATACGTATTCGGCCATCTCGTTGCGCACATCGTATGTCTGAGTGCCCACGTGGGGAGTAATTACGGCGTTCTCACATGCCAGAATCTCAGGGCTTACCTTGTCACCGAACTCGAATACGTCCAGTCCGGCACCCCAGATGCGTTTGTTCCTGAGTGCATCGGCCAGGGCTAGTTCATCAACGATAGGTCCGCGTGCGGTGTTTACCAGGATTGCGGTGGGTTTCATGAGTTCAATCTGCTCTTTTCCTATCAGGTGCCATGTATCCTTGGAGTAGGGAACGTTCACCGATATGAAATCAGATGTCTTGAGCAGTTCATCGAATCCGATGTATGTGGCATCATATTCTTTTTCTATCTCCGGGCTTACGCGGTGACGGTTGTGGTAGATGACCTTCATGCAGCTTGCCTTGGCGCGGCGGGCCAGAGCCTGACCTATGCGTCCCATGCCAAGTATTCCCAGTGTCTTGCCTCCCAAAGAGTAGCCAAGGTTGGCCAGAAGTGTCCACTCCAGTGCGCCTGGTATGCGCAGACGGCGGTCCACATCGGTGATGCGGCGTGCCACTGCCAGCATGAGTCCGAAAGCCAGGTCGGCGGTGGGCTCGGTCACGGGGCCCGGGGTATTTGTAACGGCAATGCCCAGCTCGGTTGCTGTGGGAATATCTATATTGTCAAACCCTACGGCGTAGTTGCTTACCAGTTCCAGACGGGGAAGTCCGCGTTCCATAAGTTTGCGGTCAACCGGGAAATTGAACATGGACTGAAGCACGTCATATTCGGGGAGCATTTCATAAACCTCATCGTAAGTGAATGTTTCACGGCCTTCAGGGGGGAATGTGACATCGTATTTCCTTATCAGTTCCGAATACCCCGTACGGAACATATTGTATGTAACAAGAACACGTTTCTTCATACCTCGGTTATTTTGATGCAAAAATACTGCAAACGGGGAGGAGAAAAAAGAAGTTAACCTTTTTTTACCCCAAGTACCGCATATCTTCAGGTACAACTTAAAGATACTTAATTTTAGCGCAGGCAGGCACGTATTTATAAAACGTTGCACTATATTTGCACTTCAGCCAATTCAACTTGAAAACTTATGAAACGATTACTGCCATTTATTGTCGCATTATGTGCATTTGTGTCCTGCTCCAAGACGTCCCAGGAAGCAGGAAAGCTTGAGATCAACGACAGGGGTTACTTTGAGACCCGGGGTGTGAACGTGCTGGTCTATTCCAACAATTACCAGGGTGTTTTCTGTGACGAGAAAACTGCAGGTATTGAGATTGTACAGCGCGGCGTGCGTATAGCCACCGGCGGTGCCGTGCGTCTTATGAACACTCCCGAGCAGTGGGATATCTATGCCACCCTGACTGAGCGAACCGTCGATACTCTGGGCGGTGCCATAAGCTGCAAGTTCAATTATCCCGACTATAACTTCAAGTATGGCATTACAGCCAGACAGGAGGGCAAGGGAATAATCATACAGGTTACCATGGACCAGCCGCTTCCGGCTACTCTTGTAGGCAAGGCAGGCCTGAACATGGAGTTCTTCCCGGCCACATACTTTGGCAAGACTTACCTGATGGACGGCCAGTCGGAGATATTCCCCCGTTATCCGTCAAGCGACACCGAGATGCATCCCAACTCTGACAAGATCCCGCAGTTCTGGGGCCTCTCCACTTTCGATGACCGAGGTCGTGACGAATTCATAGTACCCAAGCCTATCTCCAAGGGACATACCCTTGTGGTGGCACCGGAGGATGAATCACTTCGCGTATTGTTCAGGTCAGAAACCGAACTGAATCTTTTTGACGGCCGCAACCTGTCGCAGAACGGTACTTTCGTAGTACGCTCCATGTTGCCTCAGGGCAAGACGGGAACAGTTCTGGAATGGTATGTCGAGCCCACTCCGGATGCCGGTTGGATCCGTGAACCCAATATAGGTTTCTCGCAGATAGGTTACACTCCCGCCCAAAAGAAGGTGGCTGTGATTGAACTGGACCGTAACGATAAGGTGGCATCAAAAGCCAAGGTCTATCGTGTGAACGCCGATGGCAGCCATACCCTGGCCCTTGAGCCGTCTGTCAAGGAGTGGGGAGTGTTCTACAACCGCTATAACTATGCTCAGTGTGATTTCAGTGACGTGAAGGAGCCGGGTACCTATTACATTGAATATAATGGTGTAAAGACCAATCCGTTCCCCATAAACAAAAACGTGTATGAGGGCAAGTGGCATAACACCATGGATGTGTGGCTTCCCGTCCAGATGGACCACATGTTGGTGAACGAGGCATACCGCGTATGGCACGGCCGCTCACACATGGACGATGCCATCCAGGCTCCCACCAACTATCAGCAGCATGACGGTTACCGCATGGGTAACACCACCAGCACCAAGTACAAGCCTTACGAGCACATACCCGGTCTGGCAGTAGGCGCATGGTATGATGCCGGTGACTTTGACATCCAGTCAGGAACAGTGATAGGCTTGACCAACCAGCTGGCCGAGGTTTGGGATGTGCTGCGTCCTGGGCGTGACGAGACATTCATAGACCAGAAGACCCAGTTCGTTGACATACACCGTCCCGACGGCCTGCCCGATGTTATTCAGCAGGTTGAGCACGGTGCACTGAACCTGTGCGCACAGATAGAGAACATAGGTTTCATTGCAGGCGGTATCGTGCAGGGCAACATGCATCAGTATCATCATCTGGGTGATGCCGTTACAATTACTGACGGCTACATATATGATCCCAGCCTGAAACCATACGAGGTGCGTGGTAACCGCTCAGGTACATTGGATGACCGCTTTGCATTCACCAACAACAATGGCAATCCTATGGGTAACGTGAACGTATGCGCCGCTCTGGCTCATGCCGCCCGTGTGCTTGCACCTTATATTCCTGAGACTGCCGAGCGTTGCAGGAAGAATGCACTCAAGCTGTGGAACGATATGGATGAATATCAGGCCAGGATGGCTAACCGCCCGCAGCAACAGCAGCAGTTTAACGGACAGCGCGGAGGACAGGGTGGTAACCGCAATATGGGTGGTGACCGTTCAAGTGCCGCCATTCAGCTTTGGCTCCTGACAGGTGAACAGAAGTACAAGGATATGTTCCTGCCGGGTGTGATGCGTCAGATTGAGGCTGCCCGAACGGCTCCGCAGGGAGTAGAGGACAACCGCACAGGCGGCGGAAGCGCAATGCGTGCCCCGCGCGTGAACATCACCACAGCCCTTTCACTGCTGCCATACATGGATGATGATTTCAAGGCACAGTTGCGTGAAGTGATTCCCGTATTCGTGGAGGATGCCAAGCGTACTGCCGAATCTACTCCTTACGGTGTTCCCGTTGCAGGTGGCACCTGGGGCGGAAGCGAGCGCGTGATCAGCTGGGCTCAGAACAACTATATGGTATGGCGTTACTATCCCGACCTGATTGATCCTGAACTGGTACTGTCAGGCCTGAACTTCATATACGGCAACCATCCGTACTCGAACGTATCGTTCGTGACCGCTGTGGGCGTGAACACCAAGAAGGTGGCATACGGCAACAACCGTGCCGACCACACCTTCATACCGGGCGGCATCGCTCCCGGTCTGGTGCTGCTGCAGCCCGACCTTCTGGAGCATAAGGACGATTATCCGTTCCTGTGGGGCGAGAACGAGTGCTGCACCCGTACCGTTCCGTCGTACGTGACCCTTTCGATAGGTGCCGAAGAGATTGCAAAAGCTCTCAACAAGTAACATAACGACAAGATATGTCGATAACAATAAAAGGTTTAAGTCATTACTACCCGAACGGCAAGAAAGCGCTGACCGACATCAATCTGGAGATTCCTTCAGGCATGTTCGGTCTTCTGGGCCCTAACGGTGCCGGAAAGTCCACTTTGATGCGAATCCTGGTAACCTTGATGGAACCTACCGAGGGGCAGATTGACGTGTGCGGCTACGATATACGCACGCAGCGCAAGGAGGTGCGGCGCATATTGGGCTATCTGCCGCAGGATTTCAGGTTCTTTGCCAAGTACAAGGTTCGTGAATTCCTGGAATATGCGGCTGCGCTAACAGGTATGACCAATTCTGCAGAACGCGGCAAGGCGGTTGACGCCATGCTTGAGCAGGTGGGTCTGTATGAGGCCCGTGACCGTTATGCTCAGAATCTGTCGGGCGGTATGAAGAGACGTCTTGGCATTGCCCAGGCTCTCATTCACAAGCCTTTGGTCCTGGTGGTTGACGAACCTACCACCGGACTGGATCCGGAGGAACGCATCAGGTTCCGTAACCTGCTTAGTGAGGCAAGTTCTAAGGATACCACAATCATCCTGTCAACCCATATTGTGGGTGACATATCAAGTTCATGTACTGAAATGGCTATGCTCAACCAGGGGCAGGTCATGTTCAGGGGATCACCTGCAGGCATGCTCAAGGAGACCGAGGGAAAGGTTTGGCGTCTTAAGGTCACCAATGAGCAGTATGCGGAGATAAATCAGAAATACGCAGTGATATCGACCATACCACATGGTCTGGGATGGGACCTTCAGGTTGTGGCAAAAGAGAATCCGGGTTATGATGCGGTCAGCTATCCGCCCAACCTGGAGCATGCATATGTCTATTTTACTGAAATCAGGGATAAGGAGTGATGATGCTTGGATTATATAACATACGCATAGTCTCCAAGTACGAGACAAAACTGCTTGTCCGTGGCTGGTTCTTCAAGGTCTTTGCATTTCTGGCGCTGTTTGCCGCAGTGATTTTGGGAGCCATATACATACTGTCACAGAACCAGCAGCCCCAGATGGTCAACAGGTCAGTCATTCCCTATCTGTTCATGCTGGTCATGAATGTGGGTCAGGCTGTGGTGTCGGTATTCCTGGCATCGGAATACCTTAAGCGCGACAAACAACTTGACACGTCCGAGGTCTTCTACACCCGTCCGCTCAGCAATGCCGAGTATCTGATAGGCAAGATGTGGGCTACGCTTAAGGTGTTCTTCATCCTTGACGTGCTGGTGGCGCTGATAGCGTTGGTCATGAGCCTTATCAAATACGGCTTTGCCCTGGATTACCTGAGCTATATATGGTATTTCCTGCTGCTGTGTGTTCCCACGCTGGTATTCATTGTGGGCCTGTCAACCACCCTTATGCTGATACTGAACAACCAGGCTATCACGATGGTGATACTGCTGGCATACATAGGCGTCACGCTTTTCTATATTGACAGCCTATACTATTACCTGTTTGACTACATAGGGTTCAATCTGCCTATGCTCAAATCGGTGGTCACGGGTTTCAGCGGATTGTCCAGACTGATAAACCACAGGATGTGCTATCTGTTGCTTGGCATTGGGCTTATCCTTACAGATGTGTCATTGTTCCATCGTCTTGCCAATTCCAGATACAGCCTGCTTCCGTGGCGTATTGCCGCTGCGCTGTTCTTGGCAGGAGGACTATATGCCGGATACAGGCATGTGCATCTGTATAAGGTTGACGAGAGATACAGGGCCGACATGGTGAAATTAGACAACGATTATGTCCATATTGGCGGTGCGGTAGCCCAGTCTTGCGAGCTCACTGTAACACAGATGGGCGATTCCCTTAGCGTGAGAGCCGATATGACGGTAAGTCCTAGGGAAAACTCGTCACAACTGGTATTCACGCTCAATCCCGGATTCAGGGTTAACGGCATAAGCGCTCCCGGCCACCAAATGAAATATGAGCGTCTGATGCATCTTATAGTACTCTCTTTTGAAAGGACACTGCAGGAAGACGAGCCTGTAAACATAGTAATGGATTACAGCGGTAAGGCCGATGACCGTATCTGCTACCTGGATATTACGTCCGAAAAGATGCTTGAGAACGTCAAGGCACTCTCCATGCTAAACGTGGGTAAGCGTTATCTTTTCCAGGACAGGGACTATACGATGCTTACCCCCGAGAGTTACTGGTATCCGCGTCCGGGTGTGGCGTACAGTGACCAGAGTCCTGAGTGGCAGATGTCATACTTTACCGATTTTACGGTCAACGTGACTCCCAACCCGGGGCTTACACCCATATCACAGGGCTTGTGCACTGCTAATGATGACTCAACCAGATTTACCTTTAAACCGGAGTCTTCATTGCCGTCGGTATCACTTATGATAGGTGACTATACTGCCAAGTCAATAACCGTAGATTCAACCGTATATACTGTGTGGGAACTGGGCCGTTGGGACGATCAGTTCGAGGTGTTTGACTCAATACGCGATACTGTTTCCTATATAATCAGTACCAGACGCAGGAATATGGAGTATCAGGCCGATATGGCCTATCCGTTCAAACGCTTCCAGATAGTTGAGGTGCCGGCACATTTCACATCATACAAGCGTGTATGGACATCGGCATATGAACAGCTGCAGCCCGAGATTGCGCTGGTACATGAAAGAGGCTATGATATGAGGGAATTCCAGTTCCGCAACATGAAACGCATGTGGAGTGGCCGTAACAACTGGAACCGCCGTAACAACAACATGTCCGAAAAGGAGATACTTGTGAATATCCTGAACAATTCCATCTCTTTTATGATGCAGTCCGGCAACATGAGCGGCAGCAACAGGAACGGGCAGTGGACAATGACCCAGGTGGACAATCCATATTTTTATCGTCCTCTGTTCTATAATTTCAGGTACAATGTCTATTCATCTGACTGGCCTATGGCAAACCGTATGGTGGAGACAATGACGGCCACAAACCAGAATAACAGTAATGCATGGATGAGGCAGATGAACGGCCTGTCCGAGGACGAGAAAGCCCTTATCCTTATGGGAAAATACGGCTTTGACCACATCATGTCAGATCCGGAATGGGAGGACCTGGCCGACAATGCGCTTTCACTGAAGACAAAGGACTTCTTTGCTCCGATATCGGTGGTCATGGGCCATGAAGCAATGGTTGACTCCATATCGGCCAAGACAAGGGAGAAGGAATTTGAGAATGTATCGTTCGATTCAATCCTTGACTGGATACAGAGTTATTCGGGAATAAGCCTGCAGGATAAGATAGAGGCCTGGAATGAACAGGCGCGGCTGGCATGCTACAAGGTGGGTACTCCGCAGGTTACTACGGTTACCACCGATACTGCCGACATCTATCAGGCCGAGGTCACTTTTGAGAACATATCGGACAATCCGGGATTTGTCAATGTGGAGTTTGTTTTCTATGAAACCGAGAATGCCGGTGACGAGGACAAGCCTACAAGCATGATGGTAAGCGTGGGCCCGCATGAAACCCGCAGGATTGTGACGCACTGGTTCAATTATCCCAGTTTTATAAGGGTAAACACCATGCTGTCATCAAATCTGCCGCATGACATTAACCTGAACAGCTCGGACTGGAACTCATATACGGGTACTGACCTTACTCCGGAGGGCGTCTATACCGTACGCGGCGGCGTGGATAACACGCTTCCGGGCGAGATAATAGTGGATAATGAGAATACTGAACTGTTCTCGCTTTCCAGACCGCTCAGAACCGGTTATCTGTCAAAATGGATAGACAAGTCCAGGGAGAAGAACAACGAGTTCATGTATGAGGGATTCTCTGACTGGCGTACTTACAGCCAGTGGACCCTGGTGACCGACCAGAACCTTTACGGCGACTATATACGTTCCGCATATCTTATATCGCCTGGCGACGGTTCGCAGTATGCCCGGTGGTGCATTCCGCTGGAGGTTGCGGGAGTATATGACGTTTATTACTACGCTGCCACCGAAATGTATGAAAACAACAACCGTAACCGCAGATGGAACAACAATAACAACTGGAACAACAATAACAACGGCCGCAGGGTAACCAATGACTACAACTTTGAGATAGGACAGTTCAACACCAGCGACCATGTTTCAATGAACATGTGGCGTGCTGAGGATGGCTGGAATCTGCTGGGCTCATTTAGGTTTGAGGCCGATACGGTTAAGGTTACACTGAACAACAGGTCCGGCATAAGGGTGATTGTGGCCGATGCCGTGAGGCTTGTAAAAAGAGAAAGATAATAACAAGGAAACAATATGATAAAGAAGAAACATTTATTGATTACGGCAGTTCTTGCGTTTACATCGGCAACGGCCTTTGAGACCGGTGCCAGGGCACAGATGGTCTTGACCATGGAGCAGGCTCTTGAGTACAGTGCCGAGCATAACCCTGATCTGATAAACTCCCGTATGAGCATGGAACGTTACGAGCAGAACCTGATTGCCCAAAAGGCATCATTAAAATCAAGGTTCTCACTAAACCTGGAGCCGTTCTCATACTCGCAGTCCCGTCAGTTTGACAGCCGTTACTCCGACTGGTACACCAACCGCTCGCTCTCGTCGTCGGGTACGTTCAGCATATCGCAGCCCATTATCTGGACCGATGCCACGCTGTCTCTCAACAACAGTCTGTCATGGCAGAACAACGAATCCACCGTAGGCGGTAACACCAACACCAACCGCGCTTTCAGCAACAGGCTTTATCTGAGTCTGAACCAGCCCATCTTTACCTATAACAGGACCAAGATGAACATGCGTCAGATAGAGATGAACTATGAGAACGCCCGCATAAGCTACGCCCTGCAGATGCTCAACGTGGAGCGTAACATCACCAGCCAGTTCTACAGCCTGTTCATGTCACAGCAGAACCTTGCGATAAGCGAATCGGAGCTGGAGAATGCCGAGCGTAACTTCAACATAATAAAGGACAAGGTTGAGGCTGACCTTACCACAAAAGACGAATACTACCAGGCTGAACTTAACCTGGCGCAGTCGCGTTCCAGTCTGGAGAACCAGAGGGTAAGCCTGGAGAATGCCAAGGACAATTTCAAGCAGGCGTTGGGCATACCTCTTGATGAGGATATAATAGTGGTATGCGACATCGAGGCGGAGCCGGTATTTGTGGATCCGGAGAAGGCTCTAGAGAGTGCCATGTCATACAGGCTTGAGCTGAGGCAACGTGAGATATCAAGGGAGCAGCAGGAGATGTCAATGATACAGGTCAAGGACAATGACAGTTTCAGCGGCAATATATCGCTCTCATTAGGTATCATGGGCGATGACCCGGAATTCAATCACATGTATGACAATCCTACAAATAACCCGCGTGTGGCAGTATCATTCAGTGTGCCTATCTTTGACTGGGGCGCCAGGAAGGCTCGTATAAAGGCTGCTGAGATTGAACGCAAGATGTTTGAGCTGAGTGCCGAGGAGGAGCTCAAGAGCATAGAGATGAATGTGCGAAGCACCTGCCGCAGTCTGGATAATCTGGTAGGGCAGATCTCGATAGCCGAGCAGAGCCAGCGTAACGCCCAGCTCACATATGACCTTAATGAGGAGCGTTACCGCAATGGCGAGCTCACGGGTCTGCAGATGAACCAGTTCCAGAACCAGCTTTCAAACAGCAAGATGTCATACACGCAGGCTATAATCAACTACAAGGTTCAGCTTCTTAATATCAAGATCCTGACCCTGTATGACTTTGAGAAGGACGAGCCTGTGGTTCCCATCACGTATGAACAGAGTACTGACAAAAAGAAGAAATAATGAAAAAGATACAGTATATGAAAACAGGAATCAGCGCACTAACACTGACTGTACTCACTCTCCTTATGGCAGGGTGCAGGCAAGAGAACCAGATGAACCGTAATGAAATTCCTACACCGGTATCGGTATCTGACATCACATACGGTTCGGTAAGCAGAATCTTCACAACAAACAGCACAGCCGTGTCCAATGCCGAGGCTGAGCTGTCAACCGAGATGGCCGGAAAGTACCATCTTCAGAGAAACCCCGCAACGGGTAAACCTTACAAACTGGGTGACAAGGTTCGTAAAGGCGCACTCATAGTACGCATAGAGGACAAGTCATATGAGAACGGCATTTCTATCGAGACCAAGCGCCTGAACCTGGAGCTTGCCGAGCAGGAGCAGGTCAAGACCAAGTCACTCTATGAGAAGGGTGGCGCTACGCTGACCGAGGTCAAGAACTCGGACATCAAGATCATGAATTCCCGTCTGGACTATGAGAATGCCCAGATGAATCTGGAGAAGATGAACATACGTGCTCCGTTTGACGGCGTGATAGTGAATCTTCCGCATTTTTCGACCGAAGCTAAGGTCAACAGCGGTACATCGGTGGCTACAGTCATGGACTATAGTTCCATGCTGCTTGAGATAAACCTTCCGGAGAGTGCCATCAATGAGGTCAAGGTTGGCCAGAAGGCATACATAACCCATTATACCCTTCCGGGTGACACTATCATAGGCGAGGTTACCGAACTCTCTCCGGCCATCAGTGCCGAGACCCGTACGTTCAAGGGCAAGCTTGTCATAGACAACAAGGACCTGCTCATAAGGCCGGGTATGTTCGTCAAGGCAGACATCGTTACCGAGAGTCACAGCTCAACTATAGTGATACCCAAGAATATTGTCCGTAACGAACGCAACAGACGTATCGTGTTTGTGGTTGACCAGGGTATAGCCAGGGCAAGACAGATCAGGCTGGGCCTTGAGGATAAGAACAGCGTTGAGGTGCTGGGAGGTCTGGAAAAGGACGATCAGCTGATAGTACGTGGTTTTGAGACCCTGAGAGACGGTTCAAAAGTTAAGATCCAGAGATAAACCCCAAAAGGATGAAAAGACTGGTTAGTTGGGCGGTCAGGAACCCGGTCACTGTCACAATGGCGGTGCTGGCCATCCTGCTGCTCGGAAAGATATCATATGACAGGCTGAGCGTGGAGCTGCTTCCAAGCATGAACAGCCCCCGCCTGTTTGTCGAGCTTGACGCAGGCGAGCGTCCGCCTGAAGAGATAGAGAAGCAGTTCATACGGAGCATGGAGTCGCAGATTGCCCGTCAGAGCGACGTGCGCAATGTATCATCGGTGGTAAAAGTGGGTACCGCCCGCATAACTGTGGAATATTCGTGGCGTAAGAATATGGACGAGGCGTTCCTGGATCTGGAGAAGGCCATGAGCAGCTTCAGTCAGGACAGCCGTGTGACAGACCTTAGGATTTCACAGAAGGATCCTACCACTTCGCCCATAATGATACTGGGTTTCTCCAATCCGGATATAACCGATATGGCCGAGCTTCGCAAGGTGGCCGACTCATACGTGTGCAATGAACTGATGAGGGTTGAGGGCGTGGCCGATGTGTCACTGGCAGGCGACGAGTTCACCAACCTGGTGATAGAGGCTGACCCTTATAAGCTGCAGGCTTTCGGGATAACCGTAGATAACATATCGTCACGCATCCAGGAGAGCAACCAGAGGGTATCGGGCGGAAGGATATCGGAACAGGGCTTCCAGTATCTTGTAACCGGCTCCAATACTCTTACCGATGAAACCGCATTCGGCAACATCATAGTGGGTTACCGTAATACGGAGGCTACACCCAGTCAGGTGGGCGAGTTCGGATCGGCCAGCATGGCACCTATATATCTGCGTGACGTGGCTACAATACACTTTGAGAACCGTGAGCCAGAGAACATTGTCCGTGTGAACGGCAACCGAAGCATAGGCATATCGGTGTTCAAGGAGATGGATTACAACACAGTCAAGGCAGTGGAGGGCATAAAGACCAGCCTTGCCAAGATACAGAAGTCATTGCCCGGATATGAATTCAGGATAATAAGTGACCAGGCCACCTTCATTAACAACTCCATAGGTGAAGTTAAGAACAGCGCCATGCTTGGTATCCTGCTGGCGGTGATAGTATTGTTCGTGTTCCTGCGCAGGGTGGGGACAACCCTTATCGTGGCGGTTTCAATACCGGTTTCCATAATAGCCACTTTCAACCTTATGTTCTTCAGCGGGTTGACAATAAACATACTGACGCTGGGCGGATTGGCGTTGGGTGCGGGTATGCTGGTGGATAATGCCATTGTGGTTATTGAGAGCATATTCAGAAATCAGGAACGAGGGCTTTCCGTGCGCGATGCCGCCATTACCGGTACATCCGAGGTGGGTGGCGCCGTATCGGCATCAACCCTTACCACCATTGTGGTGTTCCTGCCTATAGTATATCTGCACGGAGCTACCGGCGAACTGTTCAAGGACGAGGCATGGACTGTGACTTTCTCTCTGCTCTCATCGCTTTTTGTGGCTATCCTTGTGATACCTACGCTGTATGAGCGTATTTTCTCGCGCAAGAAGGCGGTTCCTCTCAAGAACTTCAGTTCCGTGAACATCAAGGGTTACGCCTCATTCCTTAAGAGGCTTGTAAACAGGCGCTGGTGGGTAATCCTATGCTCCGTTATCCTGGTGGCCGGCACAGTGTTCCTGCTGCCGTATGTAGGCACCGAATTCATGCCCAAGACCGAGGACAACACCATAAACGTCAAGGTCCGTATGGCCGAGGGTACCAATCTGGAGCGTACATCATCTACGCTTGAGAGCATTGAGAACATGGTGTTTGACCTGACTCAGGATCCGGAATGCGTCATATACACGCATGTGGGGCCAGGTGCTTCGGCACAGAATATGGACTTTGAAGGCGAGAACACCGCAACCATGAAGATACAGCTCTCCAAGGCGTCAGCTGTCACTCCCGATCATCTTACAGAGATACTTTCTGCCTATATAGACGGAGTGGAGGGTATGGAGCTTTCATTCACGCAGGATGACAACTCGCTGAATTCCATGATGGGTACAGAGGACGCTCCGCTTGTGGTGGAGGTCAAGGGTGAGGACCTGGACCTGCTGGCTGCCCTTACCGCTCAGGTCAAGGCATCGGTAGATTCCATTGATTGCCTGTACAACGTTGAGAGTTCACTGGCCGGCGGTGCACCTGAGATTATAATAACGGTGGACCGTGCTCTGGCCGGAATGAACAACATAAACGTATCTACCATAATCACCCAGATACAGCAGCATCTGGCCGGACGTGAAGCCGGACAGATGGATTACAAGGGTGATATGAGGGATATATCCATCAAGGTTCCGGGTGTGTCACTGGCGGACCTTAACAGCATGGTAATAACATCGGGCCAGAAGGATTACCGCCTTATAGAACTGGCTCAGATAAGCGAGAGTACCGCACCTAAGGAGATATACCGTCTTAACCAAAACCGCGTGACACGTGTCACTGCCGATATAGATGAGTCTGTATCGCTGGATAAGGCTGCACAGAGGGTTAGGGATGCAGTTTCAGGCATTGAACTGCCGCAGAACTACTCCATAACCGTAACCGGAGAGGAAGAGCGTCGCGCCGAATCCATGAACAGCCTGCTGTTGGCCCTGTTGCTGTCAATAGTGCTGGTTTATATGGTCATGGCGTCGCAGTTTGAATCGCTGCTGCACCCGTTCACCATCCTGCTAACCATTCCTCTAGCTTTGGTGGGTGCCGTATTGCTGTTCCTGATAACAGGTATTACGGTTAATATAATGGGTATCATAGGTATGGTAATGCTGGCCGGTATTGCGGTGAACAACTCAATCATATTGGTGGACCGTATAGGACAGCTCAAGGATTCCGGTCTGAGCCTTACCGATGCCATTGCCGAGGCAGGCCAGCAGCGTATCCGACCCATTTTGATGACCAGTCTTACCACAATCCTGGCACTTGTGCCTATGGCATTGGGATTAGGCGAGGGTTCATCGCTGAGTTCTCCCATGGCCATTGCCGTGATAGGCGGTCTGGTTACATCGACTCTGTTGAGCCTTGTGGTGATACCTTGTGTCTATTATGTGTTTGAGAGCGCCAAAATAAGAATTACGGGAAAATAAAGATAAGATGAAGTCATTTATTGACCGTAGGGTAACTATCTGCATGCTTCTGGTGGCAATGACGCTGCTGGGCTATTTCTCGTACAAGCAGTTGCCGGTTGAGTTGCTGCCCAATACGGAACTGCCCCAGCTCTATATAAACGCGTCGTCCCGAAGTGACCTTACTCCGTCCTACATGGAGCAGCAGGTGGTGATACCGTTGGAGGGAGCCATAAGCGCCGTAGGTGGTGTGGAGAATATGGAATCGACCGTGTCGGGCCGACAGGGCTCCATAAGGGTAGATTTCAAGCGTGGCACCAATATCAAGATGACAACCGTGAAACTTCAGGAGAAGATCAGCTCCATAAGGTCTGATTTTCCGTCCGATGTCTCGGTAAACGTCCAGCAGGCTAACGTGAACGGAATAAGCAACCAGTTCATGTCACTTCAGGTTCGCGGATCGGGTGGCGTTGACCGTCTGAGGGCCATTGTAGATAAGGATGTGGTACCGCGTTTGGAGAGCATAGATGGCATAGCCGGCGTGACGGTATATGGCGGCCGTGTCAAGTCTATCGAGATACGCTCCAATCCGGAGGCCATGAGCGCATTGCACATATCCAACTCGCAGATAAGCCAGGCGCTCAACCAGTATAACCAGGAGCGTACGTTTTTGGGATATATAAACGAGCCTGACCGCAAGTACTACGTGCAGCTTGACGCCAACTATGATGACGTGTCGCAGGTGGAGAACCTGGTGGTTGCACAGGGACCTGTATATCTTAAGAACGTGGCCACAGTGTTCTTTGACTATAAGGAGGAGACAACTATAAGCCGTGTCAACGGCATGGATGCCATATCCGTATCTCTTGTGAACGGAGCAGGCGAGAACCTTCTCAACCTGTCCCAGAGGACACTCAAGCGCATAGACGAGGTGAACCGTGAGGTTGCAGCCCAGGACCTTCAGCTGGTGGTGCAGTCCAATTCGGCTGACCAGATAAGCAACAATATATCGCAAATAGTAAAACTGGCTCTTATAGGCGGTATCCTGGCCATTCTGGTGCTGTGGTTCTTCTTGCGTAACCTGAGCCTTGTGTTCTTCATCGCTCTGTCTATACCTGTGTCAATATTATCGGCGTTCAACGTATTTTACGCCGCGGATATCTCCATAAACACGCTTACGCTCATAGGTATGGCACTGGCCATAGGTATGCTGCTGGACAGCAGTATTGTGGTACTTGAGAACATATACCGTCTGGCCTCAATGGGCATGCCGCCGCGACTGGCGGCCCTGCAGGGTGTAAAGGAGGTGCGTAAGGCCCTTATTGCATCCACGCTTACCACCATTACGGTGTTCCTGCCGTTTGTCTTCTCGGATGAGCCTATGATAAAGCTTCTGGGCCGGAACATAGGTTTCTCTATCATATCCACACTGATATTCTCACTTCTGGTGGCAGTATCATTCATACCTATGGCAACGGCTGCCATGATGGAGCGTGGAGGCGGTGCCAACAGTGTCTTCTTCAAGAAGATGTCCATCCATGACCGTCCGCTGCAGATGTACTCCACGTTGCTTAAGACAGCTTTACGCAAGCCGGGACCCACAGTGGGCACAGCTGTGGCTGTTCTGGTCATAGCATTCATATTCGCGCTGTCACGCAATACCGGTCAGAACCGTCAGGTGGACAGTGACAGGATAAACGTGAACATCACCATGCCTACCGGCAGCACTATCGATGATACTGACGAGGCGACAGCCACCCTTGAGGGCCGTCTGGACAGCCTTATCTATAAGAAGGATGTAATAAGCCGAATCCAGGAGGAACAGGCATCAATCACTGTCACTCTACAGGAGGGTTATAACAAGAAAGGCGGTGTGACCATAAGCCAGCTTGTAGAACAGCTTAGCGATGAGCTTGCCTTAGAGAATGACATTGACGTGCGTGTTACCCCCGGTTACGCCCGAGGTAACCAGAGCGCATCGGGCCTGAGTTCACTTACACGGTTCATGAGCGTTCTGGGTGTGGGCGACAACACCGAGAGGATAGTGGTGAAGGGATCGGATACTGAGACCATGCGTATAGTTTCCAACAACCTCAGGTACTATCTGGAGCAGCTGGAGTTTGTGCGTGACGTGAGGGTTGACAATCCCGGAGGCCGCCGTGAGGTGCAGCTTACCTTTGACCCTGTGGCATTGGCATCGTACAACATCACCAACCAGGCCATAACATCTGCTCTGAATTCCCTGAACCGCTCCACCAGTACCGGAGCCAGCTTCAAGGTGGGAACCGATGAGTATGACATAGTCATCATGGACGACCTGACCGAGGAAGAGGAGGAGATGAGGGCCTGGGAGAAGACCATGGATGACCTGCGCCGTGTAATCGTGACCGATGCAAACGGCGGTACCCATGAGCTGCAGCAGATAGCGAACATCCGTCTTAGCCGCGGCCCGTCGGAAGTGCGTCGCGTAAACCGTGACCGCCGTGTGAATGTGACATACGCCATTTCACAGAGCGAGGACCTGCCTAAGGATGTGCTTGATGACTATCATGACCAGATTGATGACATCATCGCCAATTACAACCTGCCGTCCGGACTGGCTCTTGAGGTACAGCGCGGCGATGACTCCACCAGTGAGTTCAAGTTCCTGATACTGGCTGCCATCATATTGATATTCATGATATTGGCATCATCGTTCGAGTCGCTTACCACGCCTTTGGTGCTGCTGTTCTCCATACCGCTGGCTGCAATAGGCTCATTGCTGGCTCTGCTGCTATCGGGAAACAGTCTGATGAACGCCAATACCCTGACCGGATTCCTGATCCTGCTTGGTGTGGTGGTCAACAACGGTATCATACTGATAGACTACTCAACTACATTGCGTCGCAGGGGCTACGGCCGCATGCGTGCAATCATGACAAGCGGATACTCCAGGCTAAGACCTATCTTCATAACCACCATCACCACCATTGTCACGCTTATCCCCATGGCTATGGGTGACAATGAGTATGCCGGTGCCATAGGTGCGCCGTTTGCATTGACGGTCATTGGCGGTCTGGCCTTCTCGGCCGTACTTACACTGCTGCTCATTCCCACGCTCTACATATCGTTCGAGAACATGAGGGCATGGTATAAGGGCCTGGGCCGCTACACCCATGTACCGCATGCAATACTGTTCGGTGTGGGCCTGCTGGTTATATTCACCACCGTGAGCGGAATATTCAAGATACTTCTCTACATAATAGTACTGTGTCTTGCCGTTCCCGGAGTGACATATTTCATAAAGAGTTCGGTAAGGATTGCCCGCAAGGATATTGTCAAGCCCGATGAGCCTATTGTGATTGAGGTGCGTAACCTGGTAAAGGTATATGACTGGTACAGCCTGTTCCTTCGCCAGTGGCGCAGCGGACTCAACATACGCCGCCGTCTTGGGCTGGCACGCAGTTTCCGTCACGCTAAGGATTTTGTAAGCCTCTTATGGCAGGTAGTGGTTTTCGGATACACGGGCTATCTGGCAGGATGGTATTTTGAGAAGGAGTTCTGGATACTGCTTACCACCATCATCACGCTGGCCGGCATAAACCATATAATCAAGGCCATTCTTGAATATGTGTCATACAAGTCCAAGAGTGGCGCACGGATTGCGGCATCACTCAGGAAAATCCTCTATTGGGTACTGCCTGCCTGCGCCATGCTGTTCCTTAACACCCGCATAGAGAGCAAAGGATTCATGGTGTTCATTGCAGTGGTCTGGGTGCTGGGCCTGTTTATCCGCAAGACTTCGGACTACCTGTATGACAACAACATCAACGTGGAGCGTCTGGATGGTGAAACTGCCAAGCTGAGGCGTGCATGGTTCCTGTTCGTAAAGAGCATTCCTATCATAGGCAAGCGCAAGAAACCGTTCAAGGCCCTGCGTGGCGTATCGTTCGAGATTCACAGCGGAATGTTCGGTCTGCTGGGTCCCAACGGAGCCGGTAAATCCACGTTCATGCGCATTGTAACCGGTATCCTGCGCCAGAGCTACGGAACGGTGTTCATCAACGGCATGGATACCCTCAAGTACAGGGAGGAGCTGCAGAGCCTTATAGGATTCCTGCCTCAGGAGTTCGGCATGTACGAGTCCATGAGCGCATGGGATTTCCTCAATTATCAGGCCATACTTAAGGGTATTACCGATGAGAAGGTGCGTAATGAGAGACTGGAGTACGTGCTTACATCGGTACACATGTATGAGCAGCGCAACTCTGAGATAGGATCGTTCTCGGGCGGTATGAAGCAGCGTATAGGCATCGCGCTTATACTGCTTAACCTGCCGCGCATACTTGTGGTCGATGAGCCTACCGCAGGCCTTGACCCAAGGGAGCGTATCCGTTTCCGCAACCTGCTGGTAGAGTTGAGCCGTGACCGTATCGTGATATTCTCAACCCATATCATTGAGGATATAGCCAGTTCATGTAACCAGGTTGTGGTGATAGAGAGGGGCTCGCTCAAGTACTTCGGCGAGCCCAACGATATGGTCAAGCTGGCCAAGGACAAGGTATGGCTGTTTGACATAGAGGCATCACGTCTGGGTGAACTTGACGAGAAGCTCATTGCCAACCATATCCAGGACGGCGACAAGATAAAGGTGCGTTACATATCGCCCGTATGTCCGTGGCCGGGTGCCGAGCAGGCCGAGCCTAATCTTGAGGATGCATACCTGTGCCTATTGAAAAACCTTTAAAAGAAGTTGAACTATGTCAGTATTACAGACTACAAAATCTTTCGGCAAGTTGTGTATGTACAACATGAGGATAATCTTTGCCGGCAAGTTCATCTGGTTCCTGCTGGTGGGACTGGCCCTGTTCTTCTTCCTTATGTTCAGTGCTGCGGCAAGAGGAACGGAGTTGAGTCATGGAATGGTCTATAGCCAGCTTATCATACCCGGATTGCTGCTGGTGTTCTATCCGTCATGTTTCGGCATCCAGAATGATGCCGACCACCGCATATTGGAGCTCCTTTTCGGCATACCCAACTACATGTACAAGGTATGGCTGTTCCGCCTGGTCATGATTTATGTTGAGGTCTATCTTATCCTTGTGATCTATGCCTTCCTGGCCAGGATCCTGCTCTATCCGGTGCAACCGTTCAGTATGGCGGCACAGCTCATGATTCCGGTCATTCTGTTCGGCAACCTGGCATTCCTGTACTCCACGCTCATACGCAACGGAAACGCCGCAGCCGTGCTCTCCGTACTCACGGTGATACTGGCACTGATACTGGGTAATGTCCAGTTGGTGGAGAACAAGGTATGGGATGTGACCATAAACCCCTATGAGGAGCCCGAGAACATCAACGCTGCCATCTGGAGCGTGATTCTGCTCAAGAACCGCATCCTGATGATTGTTGCCGCCATCATCTTCCTGATGTCGGGTTTGCTGGGGCTTCAGAACCGCGGCAAGTTCTTGAATTGATCGATTGGGAACGGCTCATTTTTAAGGAGAACTTTTTGGGGTATCAGTATCTGAAACTACGGACCTGAAGGCCCTATCCCTCCCACGCCTACGGCGCGGGCCCCTCCCTCTAACACGCCGCTTTTGCGAAGCAAAATAAAATGAGGTTTCGCCCCAAAGGGGCGATGGTTTCCGATACCGATACCCCAAAAAGTTCCGTGCACCCATGAAAAAGTGTGCAAAAGGGGGCTGTTCCCAATTGCACCGATACCTACTTCATGAATATCTTTACTGCCTTGCCGTCTTCCGTACGCAGTATGTTCATTCCACGCTTAGCATTGTCCAGACGCTGGCCGTTCATGTTGAACCATGCACCATTGTCAATGGCAGCTTTGCCGTCAATGCGGATATCATTTACGGCATCTTCAATATTGAAGAACTCATTCCATGCGTATGCCGCTTTATAGAGGTCTATGCTTTGAGTAGGAACAGAAAGGATACATGTATTCTTATTCACACCATAGAATACCTTGCTGGCGCAGGTTGGAGGTATCTCATTAAGGCTGTAAATCGTTTTCAGATTCTTACATCCCTCAAACTCACTGGTCTGAAGATTATTTACCAGCCTGCCTATAGTAGCTGTCTTCATGGTGGTAAATCCACGGAACGGACGGCCACCACTGATATAGTTACGGCCCAGATAGACGTTATCAAGAGGACAAGCGTTGAAGATACAGTATCCGGCGTAGTCCCATAGCTTGATTGGGGTCTCGCTGTCATCAAACCTCACGTTCTTAAGACCGGCATCCGAAAATGCCCATGCGCCTATAGTGTCAACGCTGGCAGGAATGGTGATGCTCTCCAGGTCGCTGCAGTAACGGAAGGCATCGCCGCCTATCTGATATACATGCGATGGGATGTTGATTACGCTCAGGCTGTCACAACGGTAGAAGGCATAATCGCCTATTCTAAGTACGGATTCCGGAAGTCTTATGGAAGCAAGAGTGTCGCAATGCTCAAAGGCGGAATTGCCGATTTCAGAAATGTTGGCACCCAGCATCACGATGCGCAGGCCCTGGCTATTCTTGAACTCCTCGGTCTGCAAAGTGGTTACCATATCGCTCACAATCACGTTCTTCAAAGTGGGGAAACCACGGAACGGACGGCCGCCGCTGATGTAGTTGCGACCCAGATAGACTGTCTCAAGAGGGCTACTGCTGAATATGCAGTAACCGGCATAGTCCCATAACTTGATCTTAGCCTCACCGTCTGCAAACTTCACGTTCTTAAGGCCACTGTTGCAGAAAGCCCATGCGCCTATGGTATCAACACTGGCAGGAATGGTGATGGTTTCAAGGTCGCTGCAGTAACGGAATGCCTCACCGCCTATCTGATATACATGCGATGGGATGTTGATGAAGCTAAGGGTATCGCAGTGATAGAAGGCATAATCACATATACGAAGCACAGACTCAGGCAGAGTTATGGCGTATAGAGTGTCACAATTGTAGAATGCAGACTTTCCTATCTCTGCGATATTTGCACCAAGGCGAACATTGCGTAATCCATAGCTGTCCATGAACTCCTCGCTCTGCAATGAGTTTACCATGTCGCTTACGGTAACGGTCTGCAGGGTGCTGAATCCACGGAACGGACGGCCGCCGCTGATATAGTTGCGGCCCAGATAGACTGTTTCAAGAGGGCTGCTGCTGAATATGCAGTATCCGGCATAGTCCCAAAGCCTTACAGGTCTGTCGCTGTCATCAAACCTGACGTTCTTAAGGCCACTGTTGCAGAATGCCCATGCGCCTATGGTGTCAACACTGGCAGGGATGACTATGTTCTCAAGACCATGGCAGTAACGGAAGGCTTCACCGCCTATTTGGAAAACCTTGGAAGGGATGTTGACGAAGCTAAGGGTGTCGCAGTGGTAGAAGGCATAATCTCCTATGCGGAGCACTGATTCAGGCAGAGTTATGGCATAAAGAGAGTCACAATTATAGAATGCCGACTTGCCTATCTCGGTGATATTTTCGCCAAGTCTGACGTCACGTAATCCATAGCTATCCTTGAACTCCTCAGTCTGCAATAAGTTTACCATGTCGCTTACGGTAACAGTCTGCAAGGTGCTGAATCCACGGAACGGACGGCCGCCGCTGATGTAGTTACGGCCCAGATAGACGGTCTCAAGAGGACTGCTGCTGAATATGCAGTACCCGGCGTAGTCCCATAACTTAATCGGGGTCTCGCCATCCTCAAACATCACGTTCTTAAGACCAGCGTTGCAGAATGCCCATGCACCTATGGTGTCAACGCTGGCCGGAATGGAAATATCTTCAAGGTCGCGGCAATAACGGAATGCCTCACCGCCTATCCGGGAAACATGAGAAGGGATGTTGATCAAGCTAAGGGTGTCGCAGTGGTAGAAGGCATAATCACCTATGCCAAGAACAGATTCGGGAAGAATTATTGCGTACAGAGAGTCGCAATTATAGAATGCTGACTTGCCTATCTCAGCGATATTTTCGCCAAGGCTGACGTCACGTAATCCATAGCTGTCCCTGAACTCCTCAGTCTGCAATGAGTTTACCATGTCGCTTACGGTAACGGTCTGAAGAGTGCTGAATCCACGGAACGGACGGCCGCCGCTGATATAGTTGCGACCCAGATAGACGGTCTCAAGAGGACTGCTGCTGAAAATGCAGTATCCGGCATAATCCCATAACTTGATCGGGGTCTCGCTGTCATCGAACCTCACGTTCTTAAGGCCGCCATTACAGAATGCCCACGCGCCAATGGTGTCAACGCTGGCAGGAATGGTAATGCTTTCAAGACTACTGCAGTAACGGAAGGCCTCGCCGCCAATAAATTTTACGTTTTCTCCGATAACCACCGAAGTTACACGACAGCCATAAAAAGCAGAAGGAGCGATACCGGTAACGTTGTACTCGACACCGTTAATGGTCACCACATCAGGAATCACGATATCTCCGCTGTAGGAAACACGGTTTCCGTTAACATCTTTATTAGATACCCACAAGCCACCGCCCACTTGGGAAGTGTATTGCAGCACATTGCCCTGAGCCCATGCCGTGAGGGCTGCAGAAAACAGACACAAAGAAAACAGGATCCTTTTCATAATATGTTTAATTAGGTTATTCTGAATCAATTACATTAAATCGTGTCAAAAATAATCCTTTTATTTATAAAAAGAAAATTAAGCCTTTTATTTGTTTATTTCCAAAAAAAACCGCGTTCTCTTTTTATCAGTTCGCGGAATTCGTCCGCTCCTTCCACGTAGGATGGAACCTCATCCATCAATTTTCGGGCTTTTGGCTTATCTTGGGAAATACCTTCGCCATAATATAGCATATGCGCCACAAAAAAAGTACAATAGTCATCACCTTTCTGCCGCCCAAGGTCAAAATATCTGAAGGCTTCCGGAAGGTTCTGGACGCATCCGTTACCGTTATAATATTTCTTACCGACCATGAACATGCAGAACATATCTCCGTATTCGGCTCCCTTCAGATAATAAGACATAGCTTTCTCAAGGTCCTTTTTATAATATAAGCCATCCTGATACATATTTCCCAGATATAAGCATGCCTCATAGCCTCCTCTGTTATCACAGCATTTCATGAACCAGTATGCCGCCCGTTTGTAATCATTCTCCCTGTCATCCCTTAATATCTTTCCTAAATACAACATCTCGCCAAGCATGTACTGGCAGTAGTAATAGCCATGCACTGCTCCGTAAAGGTAATAATACCCAGCTTTACCCCAAGCTTCAAAAGTATCCATCTCCCAGTCTGACTCTTCAGAAAACTCTGGTTCCTCAGAACCCTCTGATTCCAAATAAAGGTCCCCAAGATAAGCTGCCCCTCTTACAAATCCCATCACCCCGACTTTCCATTCCAGTTTGTTTATTCTTTTGGCATAACTCAAGTTATCATTGTTTGAATCTGCTATCACCTTATTGAGTTCCTCCGTAATCTTGGCCGTTTCCTGGCTTGCAGGGAAAAGCAAGCGTACCTCATTTTCATATCCATCCTGGCATGCCGCAGCCAGGCAGTATGTTGCCCTCTCAAAGTCCTTTCTATTAAACGCTGCTTTTCCACGCTCAAATAGTATCCTGCCATTAACTGATTTGTCCGGCAGCCATTGTGGCAGTTCACAATATGCCGGGAAAACATCTCTTTTCAGTAGTATCTTTACATTCTTTATAGCATCAGGATAACCAGTGGAAGCTGCCCGTAGAAGCCATAACTCCCCCTCTTCACGGTTGCGGGGAATACCTTCATCCGGATAACCATTCCAAAGGAATACTCCCAGATTCATCATCTGATAATCAATCCCGCCTTCGGCTGCCTGTTTGCACCAGGGAAAAGCCATCCTATAATTCTTTTCATAACTACTGTTTCCAAAAATATAATTATTTCCCATTATTGCGCTCTTCTCTGCATCGTAACTGCCGAAATGATTCATAAGGAATTCCTCAGCAAATTTACTCTCTTTGACGCCAAGTTTCTTGCAGCGTCTCATCCAGTACTGACAGAGCGGATGATCCTTGGGGAGTCCACGGCCTCCCTCGTAATATAAATTACCCAATTCGTACATGGCTGGATGATAACCTCTGAACGCTGCATAATGCAGATAGTAGGGAACTAAAAAGGGTGACATGCCGTTCTGGTATTCTGCATAAGCATCCTCGGCAGTCATATTAACCTCTACATAAGGGTCTCTTGCAAAAACAATGTCAAGGCAACTCATAGGATTTCACGTGTTTAATAAGACGTTTTATATAGTGTATTTGCAAATATATCTAACTTTGTCTTAATTTGCAATATGTATAAGAAAGAGATTGCCCAATGCTCCTGATATGAATGAGGAATTGAAACAACTGGTGGTGAGGTATGCCGGCGGGGAACCTGAGTCTGCCGTGAGGCTTACTGCGGCGGGGTCCAACCGAGTCTATTATCGCTTTTCTTATGCCGATGGACGCACCGTTGTGGGCGTGGAGGGTACCAACCCTGATGAGAACAAGGCGTTCCTGGTGATTGGGCGGCATCTGCGTGAGGCGGGGCTGCCTGTGCCGGAGATACTGGCTGTATCGGACAGCGGTATGTGCTATCTGCTGCAGGACCTGGGCGATAAGGCGCTGTTTGACCTGATGGAGAGTGCGCGTGAGAGCGGTACTTACAGCGCGGAGCAGATAGGCTTGCTTGAGAAGGTGATGCGACTGCTGCCGGACATTCAGTTCAAGGGTGGTGACGGCATGGATTACAGCGTTTGTTTCCCGTGCCAGTCGTTTGACCGCCGCAGCATATTCTGGGACCTGAACTATTTCAAGTACAGTTTCCTTAAGGCAACAAGGCTGGAGTTCCACGAGGCAAGGCTGGAGGATGATTTTGAAAAGCTGGCTTCCGTGCTGCTGGCCGATGCTCCGTACAACACGTTTATGTACCGCGATTTCCAGGCACGCAACGTGATGGTAAAGGATGGTGAGCCTTGGTTCATTGACTTTCAGGGCGGACGACGAGGACCGGTGGAGTATGATGTGGCATCGTTCCTGTGGCAGGCCCGTGCGGCATATCCTGCTCAATTACGTGAACATCTCATTGATACATATATAGAATCGCTGGGCCGTTACCGTAAGACAGAGGGCAATGTGTTCCGCCGTGGGCTGATGCACTTTGTGCTGTTCCGCACGCTCCAGGTGTTGGGCGCTTACGGGTTCCGAGGGTACTTTGAGCGCAAGCAGCATTTCCTGCAGAGCATTCCTGCGGCAATAAGCAATCTAAAGGATCTGCTTGATGCAGGAGTGGGAGAGAGCGATTATCCTTATCTGGTCAGTGTGCTGCGCGGACTGGTGGAACTGCCGCAGTTTGCGCCTACGTCTGTGCCTGCCGAAGGTAAGCTTACCGTGTGCGTAATGAGTTTCAGCTACCGCAAGGGCGGCATACCGGAGGACAACAGCGGCAACGGAGGCGGGTTTGTGTTTGACTGCCGCGCCATGCATAACCCCGGCCGCTATGAGCAGTACAAGGGCATAACCGGAGCCGATGCACCGGTGATAGAGTTTTTGGAGGCACATGGTGAGGTTCAGCAATATCTGGAGCATGTGTATGGACTTGTGGATCCGGCTGTAGAGAACTATGTGGAGCGCGGATTCCTGAACCTGATGGTGGCATTCGGCTGCACCGGAGGGCAGCACCGTTCGCTCTATTGCGCTAATCATCTGGCTGAACACCTGAAACAGAAGTTTGGCGATAAGATTCATATTGTGCTGGAGCACCGCGAACAGAAAACACGTAAGGAGCTATGAACGCGCTTATACTTGCAGCCGGACTTGGAACAAGGCTGGGAGAGCTTACGACAGACCGCCCCAAGGCACTCGTGGAGGTGGCAGGGCGTACCATGCTGGAGCATCAGCTGCGGCACCTCAGTTCAGCGGGATTTGACCATTTTGTTATAAACATACACCACTTTGCTGTTTCTGTGCGGGAGTTCCTTAAGGCACATGGCAATTTCGGGCTGGACATACGGCTGTCGGATGAAACAGACCTGCTGCTGGACACCGGCGGCGGCATTCGCAAGGCAATGAGGTTGTTTGACAATGACCTCCCTGTGCTGGTGCATAACGTGGACATTTTCTCATGCACAGACTTGCGCGGGCTCTATGAGGGACATATTAAGAGTGGGGCGGACGCAACGCTGCTTACGGCAGAGAGAAATACATCACGTTACCTGTATTTTGACGCAGAGGGTATGCTGCGCGGCTGGAGCAATGAAAAGACAGGGCAGGTGCGCTCACCGTATCCCGGTTTTGACAAGACGCATTTCCGGCCTCGCGCATTCCAAGGCATTCATGTGGTGTCACGTACGCTGCTGCCGCTGCTGGATGCAATACCTGAGCAAAGATTTTCTATAACAGATTTCTATGTGGATAACGCCGCCCGCCTGAAGCTGCGCTCGGTAGTATCGGACGCAAACAACTGGGTGGATGCGGGCAAGCCTGAGACGCTTGTTGAGGCGGCGCGGGTAGTTGAATCATGGATAGAATTAAAAAAAGATATTATGCAGACATTCAATGCAAAACAGGTAAAAGACCAGGTGGTCCAGTGGATACGTGACTGGTTTGAAGAGAACGGAAAAGGTTGCAACGCAGTCATAGGTATTTCCGGCGGAAAGGACAGCAGCGTGGTTGCCGCACTGTGCGCAGAGGCGCTTGGTAAAGACCGTGTCATTGGCGTGACCATGCCCAACGGGGTGCAGAAGGACATATCTGACAGTATGCTCCTAATAAATCACCTGGGCATACGCTATTGCAATGTGAACATAGGCGATACATACAATGCGCTCATGGCTGCCGTAAAGGAACAACTGGGCACACTGGACAAGGAGGTGAGCAACCAGACAATCATCAACATGCCGCCGCGTCTGCGCATGACAACGCTTTACGCCATATCGCAGTCCATGAACGGCCGCGTGGCCAACACCTGCAACCTGAGCGAGGACTGGGTAGGTTATTCAACCCGCTACGGCGATGCCGCCGGCGATTTCTCACCCCTGGGCGGACTGACCGTTGCCGAAGTCATAGCCATAGGCAAGGAACTGGGTCTGCCCAAAGAGCTGGTAGAGAAGACCCCATCGGACGGCCTTTGCGGCAAGAGCGATGAGGACAACTTGGGATTCAAATACGCTGTCCTGGACCGCTACATCCGCACCGGCCAGTGCGATGACCCCAAGATCAAGGCGCTTATTGATGACAAACACGTTAAGAATCTGTTCAAGCTCAAGCCCATTCCGCACTTTGAGTATATGTAATTGACGATAAAAAAACGGGCTGTAAATGCTCGTTTTTGTTTTTTTTAGATATATTTGCGGATGTCATTCCAGATTTGCCATTGCTATGGTTAATCCTTTTGACAATACATATTGAAAAGCGTCACTTACGCTTTGTCTTTTGGTTGTTCGGAACGTAGGACTTCTTAAATAACCAGCCCAAGACAAAAGTTATAGTGTCAGCACGGGGTAATCCTATCCCGGTGTGTGCCTCAAGAGGTTTTTTTCTCTTGAAAGGCACACATAGCCGGGAAACAGATGCAACGTGGGCTGTCACTGTTACTGCAGGCTGGTAGGTTTCCTACGACCTCGAACAACTGCAAAGTAACGGTGAGTTGCCCACGTTTTTTGTATGTTTAGTTAATATTTTGGTGATCGTGAAAACCTACTAATTGTTTATTTAATGCTTTAGTTATGAGAAAAAAAACTACTTTGAGGGCTATGCTAGCTATTATAACGGTAGCGGCTGTGAGTTTTATGCTGTCTTGTTGTAAGAAAGAGGAGAATCCTGAATTGGTTGTTACAGGTTCTCCGAATGTTGTCTTGACAGCAGAAGGTGCTAGTGTTAGTGCCAATGTGATTATTTCAACCTCACACACAGATTGGGATGTTGTAACAAGCGACAATTGGCTCCATGCCAGTAAGAATGGTCAGCAAGTTAAGGTGTCAGCTGAAAAAAATCAGGAGTTGACCGATAGAATTGGTACAGTTACAATATATGCAACAGCCGATTCAAAGCTATGTTATTTATTAAATGTAACCCAGAAGGGTGATGAACCTTATATAAAAATAAACGGTTTGGAATCTTGTGACATAGTATTTACAGGCGATTTTGACGGAAAGAGTGGTATAGATTACAAGCAGACTATTAATATTACATCAAATGTAAACTGGGAGGCACAAAATATACCATCGTGGCTTAGCGTTTCTCCTAAAAATGGCAATGGTGCTGTTACGATGACTATATATCCAATGAGTGAGAATGCTTCCTCAACAAAACGCTCAGCTACAATTAATTTAACAGGCGGTGGTAAAACTGCAAAGATTGAAGTAGAGCAGATTGATTATTTGTCTAATGTTAAGGTTACTCCAACAAATCTTGTCGCACTTTATAATCAGATTGGATATGATTTGAAAGAGACAGGCAAAGTCAATATATTCCATTGGCTTTGTGTGTCTGAAAGAGAAATGAATCGAATGACAGATAAGGAATTGCTGGAAGCTTTGCTTGAAGAGGAATCAAACAAGTTTGTTGATGATTATATGTTTTTCCCGGCATATGACAGTAATGGAAGTCGTATAACCCAAAACACTACTTATTATATTTGTACGGTTGCTTTTGATGTGGATGACAAGCGAGGAGAAGTAGTTAAATCCAAGGTAACCACACCTTCTTATCAAGATGCAGACAATGATGCATGGGTTAGTTTTCCTTCCGAAGATATGACATATGCCTCTGATGGTTTCCAATTCACAGCTGTTAAGGAAGGTTTTTGTGATACATATCATGTTATTTTCGGCAATCTGCCTTCAGATTACACATATCCAGCTGTTGCATTTGCATTTGAAATAAACTATTATATGAAGTATAAGACAAAACATTGGTTTGCCTCAAGTTGGGAACTTGAGATTGTTACAAATTATCCAAACAACCATACTTTTACTTATTACACAGATTATCTTGATTTCTTCCCATTAATTACTATTTATGCACGTGGCGTGTTTAAAGATGGAAGGGAATCATCTGATATGACTGGTGGCCAATGGGATATAAGCAACAATGGTTCACCTAGAAGAGTTCTTTCGCAATCTACCGGACAGGATGAAACCGTTATTTTAAGGCGATCTATAGAAGAGGCCCGTGCAAAAGAGTTCTTTTCAAAGAAATAAATGACAATTTAATTATGAAGGTTTCCTTATTATACACGGAAACCTTCATAATTGTTTTGATGATATCATCAAATGCGCATTTTTTTTAGATACATCAGTATTTTGATTACTTGTGTCTTTTCAAGTAGTATTATATATGCTGTACCAGCTTACCCTTATAAGGTCAAGGTGGTAACCGAAAATGGCAAGGAAGTTGAAATATTTATGCGAGGCGACGAAAATAATAAATATGCGTGCACTCTTGACGGTTATACTTTGTTAAGTGATTCGGTGGGTTGGTGGTATGCTACTCTGTCAGAAAAAGGCGATGTCAAAAAAACAAGTTTAAGTTTAATGTCCTTTGAGGATGAAACGGAAGAAATCAGGCAATTCAAATCCAATTGTAAAAAAAATATATCTCCTTATATAAGTAATAGTGGGATAAATAATACTGGGGAAGTATTGAGGCGAACAGCATCAAATGCTTATTTAACAGGTGAACGCCGTGCTTTAGTTGTGTTGATACAGTTTAAAGATTTGTCTTTTAAAAAGACTGCAGATGATTTTGTCTCGCTTTTTAATGATTTGAACTATAACATTGATGGTGCGACCGGTAGCGTAAGGGATTATTACAGATTTGCTTCGCAGGGTCAATTTGATTATCTGACAGATGTATATGGACCTTACACCTCAAAAAACAATATGAGTTATTATGGTGGTAATAGTTCTATAGGTGGTAATGACGCCCATGCTGTTGATCTTTGCAAAGAGGCAATGATGAGTTTGCCTAAAACCATAGACTATTCCATATATGATAATGACGACGATGGTCTAATTGATAATGTTCACATTATCTTTGCCGGATATGGAGAGGAGGCAGGAGCATCTTCCAATGCAATTTGGTCGCATGAGTATCCGCATCGTATAAATCTAGTGAATGAAATCGGGTATTCACTTGCAGGATACTCATGTACGCCTGAACTAAGAGGAAATAGAGGTTCTAAAATATCAAATATTGGTGTAGTGTGTCACGAACTGGGGCATGCACTTGGGGCCATGGACTATTATGATACAAATTATGGAACTGGCGGTGAGTATGAGGGTACTGGCAAGTGGGATATTATGGCAGGTGGCAGCTGGAATGACGATGGGCGCACTCCACCAAATTTTAATCCATATGTCCGAAGTGAAATATTCGGTTGGAGCAAACAGGTTATACTAGAATCAGATCAAATTGTTTCTATGCCAAGAATGGAGATTGACAATGAAGATCAATCTGTTGTTTATCGAGTTAATACAGGGAGCACTGGCGATTATTTTCTTTTAGAGAACAGACAGTTGTACGGGTTTGATGCAGCATTGCCTGGAGAAGGTTTAATGATTTATCATGTTCATCCTAATATCAATAGAATGCGTAATACCAACACTATAAATTCTACTCATCCACAGGGATTATATCCTGTTTGTGCATCGTATTCGGAACCGAACAAAAAAAAATACGGAAACATAAACTCTAGAGAATGTCCTTTTCCTGGGAGCAAAAATATAGTTTCTTTTACACCAACAACAAATCCTGCAGCTATAGCATGGAATGGAAGCCCTGCTCAAATAAGTCTTTCTTCCATTAAATCAAATTCTGATGGAAGTATTTCTTTTCTCGCATCAAAGGAAAATATTATTGGGCCAATAGACCCTGATAATCCAACAGAAAAGAACCTGGTTTTTAAGGAAAGTTTTGAATCTGATGTAAGTGAAAGGTTGTCAATAACATCGGTGATAGGAAAAGAGAAATGGAGAAAATACAAAAAAGGCATTTTTGTTACAAATGCTGATATGATTCCGGAAGCGTCAGACGGAACATCTATTTTAATGCTTTTCTCAGGAAAGGATAACACAAGAAGTGAATCGGAGGCTGATGGACAAAAAATTATGGTGGAGCCAGGAAAGAATTACTCTCTTTCTTTTGATTATTATTGTTTATCCATTGCAGGTTCAACACCTCCATCATTATCTTTATATGTGGAAGATAAATATGGAGAGTATAAAATATACTCAACTAATAGTAGCACAGATAAATGGAATACAATAGAGATACCTTTGGTATTTGCTGATAGTTTAATTAATTATAAATTGTATGGGGTCATCAGATCAGGAGGTATCTTCATTGATAATTTAAAAATGTATAAGGAAGAGGAAGGTATTGATAATAGTATTATAGACATTTATTCTAAAGAAAAAAATGAGTATTTCAGAATAGATGGACTCCCAGTCGATTCTAAACGTGGTTTTTTTTTAATAAGGAAATCCGATGGTAGAACATATAAAGTTTTTTTGAGATAAAAGAATTCAAGGTATAATAACAAATGATGAAGTAAAAACTATTAGGTTAATAACAAGCAATAAATATTAAGGTTATCAGTCATAGAGAATACGTAGATGACATTAATCAAAACGGCCCTCTATTCCTTTCTAATTATATTAATGATGTCAAAATATTTGAGTTAGATAACGATAAGGCTTACAACTAATTATTACCTTTGCAAATCACAATAAGAATTCTGAACAGCGTGTCTGTTTGTGTAATTCGCTTCTATTGTACGTCATGTGCTAATGAATACTGGTTTTAGTTTTAGGTTTTCACTCATTGCGATTGTTTTTGCTTGTTTCCAGTCGTATGCGAGACCGGTGGAAACAATGGACACTGTGTTTGTAAAGGCTTCTATTGTAATTGCATCGCCGGGTGATGTCCTGTACTCACGGCTTGGGCACGCTTTTTTTCGTATGGAATGTCCTGCCTATGACCTTGACTTTTGTTTCAGCTATGAAAGTGAGTCCATTAAGAATAAGGTTCTCAAATTCATAATAGGGGATTTAAAGATGGGCATGACTGCAGTGCCTACTGTGGATTTGTTCCAGATGTACCAAAAATCGGGAAGAACACTGTCGCTGTATAATCTGAATTTGGCCGATTCACGAAAACGCAGATTATGGAAGTTACTTGATGATAAGGTTGGCAAGGGAATGAACCTGCCGTATGACTATGTGGATAGGGGTTGCGCATATTCCTGTTTGACGATTCTTGAGGAGGCGCTTTATCCGGACCCAATTACTTTTACAGATTGGCCTGGTTATTTTTCAATGACACGTAGGGAACTGGTAAAGAGACAGCTTATGGATTATCCGTGTACAAGATTTATACTTGATTTTCTTGCAGGATCAGAAGGAGACAGAAATGTTAGTTGCAAAGAAAAAGTTGTTACGCCAACAGACCTGCTATACGTGCTTCAACATTCTATGGTAGATGGTCATTATTTATGCGGTACAGATGCAAGTCTGATATTGGATGAAACTGTGACCCTACCCAAACGCCAGTTTAACTGGCCTTTATTATGCAGCATACTGTTACTGGCGTTAACGTTATGGTGTGTTTGCTTTAAGAAACATTTTCACGAGTATATCTTGCTGACATTGCAATTCTCAATCGGAGTTTTCCTGACATATTTGATTATATTTTCATCATTGCCATGCACTGAATGGAATTGGTTATTTATTGCGTTTAATCCATTGCCTCTTCTTATGTGGAAATGGCGGCGATATTGGATTATACCCTATGTCGTGACATTAGCTGCCTTTGTCCTGATTCAGATGTTTTATCCGCATAAAATAATGGAATCGGCTGGTAGTACTCTAATTGTCTGTTTCATAGTAATGCTATTGTTCAATTATATTAATATCAAGAAAGTATGAAAAGATTGGGTTTGAAAAGCTTTGGTATGTTTCTTTTGTTGTCTTTACTGAACATACATGCTACTTATGCCGGTGGGTTATCTGATGATGAGGGATACTATTGGTATCATAGTAGAGTGTCATCGTATCCTACAGGTAAAGGCCTGGTTTATGCGCAGTTGTCGGGGGATAGTGCTTTGACTGAACCTACTGAGGAAATGTTCTCAGAGCAGATTGTGCTTAAAAACTGCACCGAAACTTCATCCAGTGAGTTACATGTTTATAACAAACCTTTTGACGGGTATAACTTTAACGGATGGTATTGGGCCGAAAATGGCAAACCTGCTGGTTTCATAACAAAAGATAGTATAATAGGTGGCATATTTAATAATAACTTTCTTAGTTATACACATTCTGATGATAAGGAAACGGAATATTATAGCGAAACTCCGGACAACGATATTCTGGGCATTTTTGGAAGGGTTAGCTATGATATAGATATAGATTATAATATGGATTCTCTTTTCGTGTTATTGCAAAAAGATACCATTGATGATGAATCGAGGGACAGCTCTATGGCTGGTTTGTTCTATATGTTTACAAGTGATTATATTAAAGTTGGGATGGATGTTCCGGATAATGAGATAGGCGATATTGTGACTCTACATGTTGATTCAATCAAGTCTCAATCCAAATCTGTAGCGTATGATGACGAAGAGATGGTTTATTATGTTTATTTAGATAGTGCGGATTCTTATCGTATTGCTTTCAGAGGATGGACTGATACCAAGGGAAACAAGTATAATAGTCCTGAACTAAAAGTCAATGTAACAGAAGCGGAAACTTACACGGCTCATTATGAATATGTTTTCAATCTAGTGGTAGATGACACTTCAGTTAAGGGAATTATAGATGGCAATTTTAAGGAGCAAACAATATATGATATGAATGGTATTCTAAATAATGTAACAAATAAAAAATCAGATATCGTCAAAGGTAAAGTTTATATCGTAGGAGGAAAGAAATTCATTTGGTTTTGAGTGAATTCAATTAATCCCATAAGTTTCTGGCCTTTAGGTTAAGTCGGTAGATTCCATTTTTTCTTCTTGCCGTTCTTTATCTCTTAAAAAATGAATGCTTTGGGGCGGGATTGCTTCTTCTTTTGGGCAATCTCGTCTTGCATTCTGGCGATGGCGGTCTTGAAGAAGTATGATATCAGATACTCATCGGTACCCTCGGTTCGGATGGCGCGCAGGGCATCTATGTAGGCTTGTTTGTCCTGCTGGGGTATGATGATTATGGGATGCCCCATCTTCTGGAGTATGAAGTTGGAGAACAGGCGGCCCAGACGGCCGTTGCCGTCACGGAACGGATGCAGGTATTCATAGAATCCGTGGAACTTTGCGGCTATTATAACGGGGTGTATTGTTGCGACATCAATCTGCTTTTGGGTAGAGGCAAGCAGATCAGGTACCCGTGCTATGAGCAGTTCATGCTGGCCGAACACAGTATCGCCGGCCGCCATATCCTTATCGGTATATTCACCAGGAGCCGCTCCGGGATGACGGTATGCAATGGTGTGCTGGGTAAGCAACCTGTGCGTATCCTTGAGCAACTGTTCCGTAAGCGGCAGGTCCAGACGCGAGAACAGAAATTCGTATGCCTGGAAATGGTCCAGAATCTCAAATGCCTCAAACAGCGTCTTGCCTTTGGGTATCAACCCCAATCCCTTTTCCTTAAGTTCACGTGTATCGTTTACAGTGAATGAGTTTCCCTCTATGGCACAACTGTGGGCCGAGAACAGGACTTCATTGTACTGTTTCAGGTCTTCAACCTGCATCCTTTCCGAGATGTAACTCCGATAGAGTTCCAGCAGGCTGTCATATTGGGCTATCTCTTTATCAAACATGTATGCAAATTAAGTCAAAGTCTTTCAGATTACCAAAATCTTTTATCGCCTGATTTATTGTGTTGTTCCTTGGAAAACAATCTAACTAGCTTAGATATCATATAGCGGTATTCTGGGATACTCATCGTGAACCAAAACGCCAAGCTGATTTAATTGAATAACACAAATCTTTATTGTTAAAAACGGGCTGTAAATGCCCGTTTTTGCATTTTTTGGATATTTTTGCAATTGTCATGATTGAAGAGATGATAGCGGATATATGTTCCTGCAATGAACTGACTCGTGTGGATTTTGAGAATTATAAATATGATTGCCTTCTTACCCTTGCCGCCGAAGAAATTCAAAGAATCTGTAATGAATAAAATAGTTACAGTTTCTTTTCTTCTGTTACTTTCTATAATATGTCGGGCGGAGTTTGTTCCGGCAGAGAGAGCCGCCATTGTGGCGTCAAACTTCTTTCATTCCAATGATGATGACAACACCTTTGTCAACTCCAGAATGAAATTGTATGAGGTTGATGGGATAGGTCTTACCAAGTCAGCTAACGAAACTCCAGAACATTATATTTTCCAAGGTGAGGACGGCAACGGTTTTGTCATTGTTGCGGCTGACGATGCCTGCAATCCTATAATAGCCTATTCCTTTGATGGAGCATTGCCTGATGGCGGTCTTCCGGATAACATGAGAGCCTGGCTTCAATGGATTGATGATCAGATACGTTTTGTCAGGGATAATAAAATTGAGGCATCGCCGCAGGTAAAGAAACAATGGCAGTTCACCAAGGCGGGTGGAGCAGGAAATGTACTGACAACCGCGCAATGGAATCAAATTGCGCCTTACAATGAGAAATGTCCGGATGATGGTGCTGACCGAAGTTTAACGGGTTGTGTGGCTACAGCTACCGCAATAGTGATGAGATACCATAAATGGCCAAAAGAAGGAAAGGGCAGGACTGAAGAGTATTATACGGAAACAAAGAAAATAAAGGTTCAGTCCAGAAACCTCGAACATTCGTATGACTGGAGCAATATGCCTCTTGATTATAACAATACATATACTAATGCTCAAGCTAGGGAAGTTGCCGTGTTGATGGCGGACATAGGCGCGGCATTCAAGGCTGATTATACAAGTGAATCTACCTCGGCAAGCTATAATACCGGTGTTTTGTATCGTAATTTCGGATATTCATCATCAATGCGTTTTATAGCAAGAGAATCTTATGGAAACGAAGAGTGGGCTACAATATTGAAGAATGAAATAAATGCAAAAAGACCTGTTCTGTATAGTGGCAATTCTGAAGGAAATGATGGTCATGCTTTTGTTATAGATGGTTATGACAATGGCGGTTTTTTTCATATAAATTGGGGCTGGGGAGGCGATAATGGCAAAAATGCTGATGGTTTTTATTCGCTAAATTATTTGGTTCCCAATGAAACATACTCTTTCAATGATAATCAAAGTGCCATAATCAACGTAAAGCCGGCTGATGAGAATGACAAGATAAAGAACTGGCTCACTTTTATGTATAGAGGATTGTATTGTTATTCAACCCGATTTGAATCAGGTGTCCCATTTAATATAGGCATAAACTTATATAATAACAGTGATTTTGATTTTTCTGGAGATATTATTCTTGCTGTTACAGACAGGAATGGAAATATAAAGGAAATATTGAAAGAATATAATTATAAATCCTTCTGGGGCTTGAATACACAGCAGACAGTAGTGGTTGAAGGAGAAATAACGGTTGGTGATAGGATAAGGGCGTTTTATAAAAGTGAGAATGAAACTGATTGGAGTGTCATAACCTCAGTTTCCGGGAGTGTCCCGTGGGAGATACTTATTGCAAAGGAGTACTATCTGCATGAAATAACCAGCTTTACGTATGACAATGAGCATAAGGAGGTGGAGATCAAGACCAGAAAGGATGCTGTTGTCAAGTTGTATGATCCTGATGGGAATGATGTTACAGACAAGATTGACAGATATGACGTTTACGCATATTTTGGAACAGATAGCATAAAAGATGGAAGATACAGGATTGTGGTTACCTCAGACTCTGAAAGTGTTGAATTGTTTTTCTCAATTAAATATTGATGTTTCTTGCAGATGAAGATCGGATATCTTAATACAAACAGGTTTTTATGCGCTTTATGCTTTATCTTTCTTTTGTTGTCCTGCTGTACTGATAAGGATAATGAGAGTGGGGAAGCATATATTGAATTGCAGTCCGATGAGGTTCTGTTTGAATCAAAAGGCGGCTCAATAGAGTTGCATTTCAATACTTCGGGTTCATGGACAGCAGTGCCTTATTATACAATAGGAAACTGGTGTAAAATTGACAAGACCAGTGGAGATAGAGGTAATGCTGTACTGGTTATAAGTGCAACTGAAAATGAATTATTTGATGAAAGAAATACGGCTATCCAGATAAGGTGTAATGAAATTACCAAAAGAATAATTGTAACACAAAAGCAGAAGGATGCCTTATTGCTGAGTTCTAATAAGGTTGAGATTGACCAGGATGGAGGAGACAGTTTCTTTACTGTCAATTCCAATGTTGATTTTGAATGTTTGGTTGAATCTGGCTCTGATTGGATAAAAGTTGAGGAGATTCCCAATACCAAGGGATTGGATACGTGCAGCTTTTACTTGAGAATAGCCCCCAACCAGACATTCCAAAAACGTCAAGGCGTAGTTGTGGTCAATGCCGGAAACTTATCAGAAAGAATTGACATCTATCAGGCTGGTTCTGTTCCAACGCTTATACTGTCTGAGAATGAGCATATAGCCAGGAGCGGAGGCGATACCGTTAAGGTGGAGGTTACAAGTAACTGCGATTACCTGTGTCAACTACCTGATGTTAACTGGATTTCCGAGACTGAATACAGCGGGCATTCTGCTTTTACCCATTTTTTTGTAGTGGAACCAAATCTTACATCAAACTCAAGGACTGCAATAATAGTATTCAAGAACCAGTATAACGGCAAAACGGAAAAACTGGTTATTACCCAACTACCCAAAAATGCTATAACAACAGCCAGGGGTGAGTATAACTTCAGTTCTTCCAGGAATGACGTTTTGTTGCGCCTTAACTCTAATGTGGAATTTAAAGTAGATGTTCCCGTAGATTGGATACATTTGTCGTTTAAGGATAGCTCTGAACCTCTACGTTTCTATGACATCTCGATGGTTGTTGACGAGAACATGACAGCTGAGCCAAGAGAGGCTTATGTCTCATTCTATACTGTTGAATTGGTGCAGAGGATAATTGTGTGTCAGGACGGCCGGAGTGACTACATCAAGGTTGTCATAACACATAACTCTTCATATCTTGAAACGTCAGTGACAGGTGGTAAGATTTACGGACTGATAGACTGGGGCGATGGTAATGAGGATGACCTTGGACAGTCAAACAATCATTCTTATACTGATGCTGCCCAAAGATATGTAACTGTGGATAGCTGGGGTACCAGAATTTTCATGCTACCATCGCTTACAAATGTCTCATCAGTTGACATATATGTGAACGGAAAGAATGAAAGTGCCCCCGAGGGTTTTGTGGTTGAGAAAAAGGATTGGGACAAATATCAGTAATTCAATGAAAAACATTTGTAGTATATTATTTGTTTCTTTGCTGTTGTGTGGCTGCAGCAACGTAAATACGTTGCCTGAAAAAACACCGAATGAGATTCTGCTTCTGGCTGATTATGAATCAATACGTTGTTATACCCGTGCCCAGGTTGACAGTTCAGGCAAATTCAGCTGGACAGATGACGACCTTATTGGTATTTGCGGCTACAAGCTTACCAATAGCAGGTTCCATCATGTAAGGGATGACGTTTCCGGGAATGCGTTTTCCGGTGTATTTGACTTCATTTCAGACAGTATTCGCTTTGGTTATTTTCCATATCAGAAAGATATAGTTATAAAAGATGACAGTCTTTATTTCACAATTCAAGAGAAGACTGCATTTATGGATAAAAACAATATGGCTCCAATGGTCGGTTTCATGGATGGATGCAATTCGATATTATTCAAGCAGACCGGCGGTTTGCTCCACCTGTCTTTCAAAGGTTTTACTGATGATATGGAGAAAGTGATAGTTGAGTCAATGGACGATTCTAAACATTGTCTTTCGGGGAATGCTGCGATAAGAATTGATTCTGGGCATAATCAGGTTTACAATATTGTATCAGGTTCATACAAAAGAGTATTTGAATTGTCATTCCTGAACAAGGATACATGTGTCTATGACTTGTTTGTCCCATTGCAGGTGGGGTATTATTCAAAGATCTGTGTCAGTGTCACAGATTACCATAATGACACATTGTATTCCAAATGTATGTCAGATCTTTTAATGGATAGAGCCACTTTGATTGAACTGCCACTACTGGATTTTGATTGATCATAAATATATTTCATTATGAGATTTCGTGCATTTTCTTCTATATTGTATTGGTTCGCAACATGTACTGTGGCTGCACAGTCTTCCCAACCTTGTGTCGTTAAGCAGTATAACCAGAAGGAAGAAAAAACTCCGCTTCCAGGCGTGGAGGTAACTGTTAGCAATGCAGGTAGTACTGTATCTGATAATGAAGGCAAATTAACGTTGTCATTCCGCACTCTGAAACCGGGTGACAAGGTGAACCTTATCAGCGCCAAGAAAACCGGATATGAACTCTTTAATTCTGAAGCTGTAGAGCAATGGAATATTTCCCGTGACCAGACTCCATTCACCCTTGTTCTTGTAAACAAGGAGTATTTTGAACAACTCAAGGAGAGATTAACCCAGACTTCTACTTACAGCTATAAGAGAAAGTTTGAACAGGCCACCAAAGAGCTTGAACAGCAAAAGAAAGAGGGTAAGCTGAAGGAAGAGGAGTTTAACCGGAAATATGATGAACTGGAAACTCAATATCATAATCGGTTGTCAAATCTGGACAATTACATAGACCAGTTTGCACGTATTGATTTGAGTAAAGTGTCTGCCGAAGAGCAACAGATTCTGGAAATGGTGGATGAGGGCAGGATTGATGAAGCAGTTTTAGCTTATGAAAAACTGGATATCAGCGGGAAGTTACGTCAGGCGCGAGAAAACAAGAAAGCGTTAGCTGAAGCAAAAGCCAGGATTATTGAAGAGGAAGGCAATCAAGACCAAGCAATTGAAGAGTTGAAAGCGAAGCAGGAACGTGAGATTGCCACACTACAAATAGCCGGTGGCAAGGAGAACTATGATAAGATTCTGAGAATACTGAAAGAAAACGCTTTGGCAGACATCACAGATGTGGATGCTGTTCTGAGATATGCCAGATTTGCAGAAAAAGAGGCTGAAGCCAAAGAGGCTGAAAGCTTTTACTTGATTGGTTTAAATAATTGCGGGGAAGATACATATATGTCAGCTACAATACAGGGGAGTTTGGGATATCTCTATCTTAAGCGTCGAGTCTATAATGAAGCTAATAAATATTTGCTTGAATCATATGATAATTGGAAGATATTATATGACTCCAATCCTGATGCCAAATACGAATCTCAGCAGGCAATTATTCTGAATCAATTGGGATTTTTGTATCAAAGAGTTCAAGGTTATGACCAAGCTGAGAAATATGGGCTTATGGCATTGGATATCGCTAATCAGTTGTATAATGACAACCCTTTAGAATATAGTGAACTGTTGGCCGAAATAAATAAAACTTTGGGAAGTATTTATACTGATAATCAAGACTATGAAAAAGCAGAGAAGCACTTGCTCACATCATTGGAGCTATATGGCGTATTATTTGATAATGATCCGGATGTTTATAGATATCCTATGGCAATAGCCCAACGCAATATGGGATTATTGTACTATAGTATTCACGATTATAGCAAATCCGAGCAATATTATATTGAAGCCCTGAATAATAGAATCGTGTTATTTGAGATTAATCCTGATGCATACCGCTGGGACCTGGGCGATATACAGGATAAATTAGGTTGTCTATATCTTGATTCAGGGGACTATTCTAAATCCGAAGAGTTTTTGCTTAAGGCATTAGATAATTTCATGTGGTTACACAAAAATAAAAACACATATAATAGTCCGGTTTCTTATCGTGTTGAACTTGAGGAGATTCAAGACAAGTTAAGTTCTTTATACCGCAATATGCAAGATTATGATAAATCAGAAAAATACCGAATAGAGGCTTTGAATAGTGCTTCTGTAATATATCCGTATGACTATCGTTTGCGCTTAGCTTTTTATCAGAATGATCTTGGTGTTATGTTTGCCGAAGCTAAGAACTATGAAAAGGCGGAACAATATTACCTGGATGCATTAGAAAGCTGGATGTGGTTATACGATAATAAAAATCCAGATAATGACCCTCTGGCTTATTTGGTTGATCGGGTAAATACCTTGCTTAATTTGGGACGTTGCTATTTTACTACTCAAGAATATGATAAATCAGAGAAGTATTTCCTTGAATCATTGGAATGTGGCAAACTGTTATACAATGATAATCCGGAAGCTTATAAAGATGCTTTTGCAAATAACTATAATGATATAGGTTATTTGTATATGGTTATTAATGACTATGTGAAAGCAGAAAAATACATTCAGATGGCATTGGATTTACTGCCAGACAGTCCGGATATATTAGACAGTAGGGGTGAACTTTTTTTGATGGAAAGCAAAAAAGAAGAAGCTCTCCAGATGTGGAACAAGATTATGGAGCTTGATCCTGATTTTTTGGAGAAATATAATGGTAGTACTCCCTTTTATGAGAAACTTAAGGAGGAAGGGCTAATAAAAGAATAAGGATCTGCAAAGATGTTGGCTCCAGGCTTTAAATTCAATATTTTTAGATATATTTGCGAATACTAAACACATATTTTGAGGCCATTAGCTGACAATCATATGGCTTCTATGTGCGTGCGATTGGAAAAAAGAATAATTCATCAACATTTAGCCGGTTAATTGTGCGCCAGACGCGAATTAAGGGCTGCCGTTTAGTTCTTTTATAAGTAATGAAAAGGTTTCTGACAGTTATTTTTATGTTATCCATCACCATGATTGTATGGTCGCAGGCAACCCAGCCCTGCGTTGTGCTGCAATACAATCAGAAGGAAAACAAGACGTCGCTTCCTGGAGTGGAAGTGATGGCTAGTAATGCAGGAAGCACAGTGTCGGATAATGAAGGAAAGTTGACACTTAGTTTTCGTACGCTGAAGCCTGGTGATAAGGTAAATCTTATCAGTGCGAAAAAGACGGGGTACGAGCTTTTCAACAAGGAAGCCGTTGAACAATGGAATGTCACACGTAACAACACGCCTTTTGCGATAGTGTTGGTTAAGAGTGAATATTTTGCTGAGTTGAAGGGCAAACTCACTCAGGCCTCCACTGTAAGCTACAGGGCTAAGTACGAGCAGGCCTTGCGTGAGCTGGAGCAACAGAAAACGACAGGAAAATTGAAGGAAGAAGAATTCAACAAGAAATATGATGAGTTGGAAGAAAGATTCAAAGAACAGCTCAGGAACCTTGATAATTATATTGACCAGTTTGCCCGTATTGACTTGAACGAGGTATCTGAAGAGGAACAACGCATCCTCAAGATGGTGGAACAAGGGAAAATTGACGAGGCGGTCAAGGCATACGAGGAATTGGACATCAGCGGAAAACTACGGCAAGCAAGGGAAAATAAGAAAGCATTGTTCGAGGCCAAGGCAAAGATAGAAGAGGAAGAGACTCGTCAGAATCAGACTATTGAGGAATTAAAAGCCAAACAAGATCGTGAAATCGCCACGTTGAAACTTGCAGGCGGCAAGGACAATTATGATAAAATCGGCCGAATGCTGAAGGAAAATGCATTGGTTGATTCCACGGACATTAAAACGGTAAAAGAGTACGCTATATTTGCCTTTAATCAGAAAAACTTCAAGGAGGCTGAAAAGTTCTTTCTAATATGCCTGAATGGAAGCAGAAATGATTCTTATCAGCAGTCGGTCATACAAAACTTCTTGGGAGTTTTGTACATGGATCTCCACGACTACGCAAAGGCGGAGGAATACTTCCTCAAGGCATTGGATAATCGCTCCCAGCTGTTTAGCCAGAACCCAGATGCCTACCGTGCAGACTTAGCTGTGGCCCAAAACAACTTGGGGGCGATGTATAAGGACCTCCACGACTACAAGAAGGCTGAAGAGTACTTTCTTAGGACATTGGAGAACCGCACTCTGCTGTTCAACCAGAACCCCGATGAGTATCGTACTGGCTTAGCCACGATTCAAAACAACTTGGGTGGTTTGTACTTGGAACTCCATGACTACACTAAGGCTGAAAAGTACTGCCTTGGGGCATTGGAGAACCTCATCCAAATGTTTAACCAGAATCCCGATGCCTACCGTGCTGAATTAGCCGGGAACCAACACAATTTGGGCGTTTTGTACTTGAACCTCCACGATTACGCAAAGGCTGAAGAGTACTACCTTAAGACACTGGAGAACCGCACCATGTTGTTCAACCAGAACCCCGATGCCTATCGTGTTGACTTAGCCACGATCCAAAACAACTTGGGTGTTTTGTACTTGGACCTCCACGACTATACGAAGGCTGAAGAGTACTATCTCATGGCATTGGAGAACCGTATCCAGCTGCTCAACCAGAACCCCGATGCGTACCGCGCCATTTTGGCTCTTACCCAAAGGTGTTTAGGTGATCTATATTTCGAAACTAAAGATTTTATTAAAGCAGAGGACTTTTTTCTTCAAGCATTGGAAAACTATACGGTTTTGTTCGAGAAACAACCAGATACATTTCGGGCCAGATTGGCATGGATTCAATATTCCCTAATGTTTATTTATTACAAGGATGACAATAAACTCAACCAATTTGATAAAATGCTTAATGCGGCATTGGCAAATTACGAGGTGCTATATAAGAGTAATAGTGATTATCAATCAAATATTGTAGACCTGCGCAATCAAAAGGGGTTACGATACTTGCAAACCGGGAAGATAGATGAAGCTATGGCTCTCTTTGAAAGAACCTATCATCTCGCCCCAGAGAAATCGGCATTCTATCTGGCTTCTGGATGTAATGAAAAGGCCTATCAATATGCAAAGACTGGGGATTACACCAAAGCCATCGAGACAATCGACCGTGCCATTGCCCTCATGCCAAATAAGCTCAACTATTACGAATCCAAGGGAGAAATCTTATTGATGAAAGGCGAAGAACAGGAGGCGGTGAAAATGTGGCAGAAGGTTATAGAAATTGACCCGGAATTTTTACAGAAGTATGAAGGTGGAACAGATTTCTACAAACAACTGAAAGAAAGAGGGCTTTTAAAATAAAATTATGGATACATCATCAACATTACGAAACTATGTGTTCATTTCCTACAATCACAAGGATGTGAAATGGGCACAGTGGCTTCAGAAGAAACTTGAGTGGTATAGACTCCCGACAGAAATACATAACGAGTTTTCGGACTCACATTATATACGTCCTGTGTTCCGCGATAGGGACACACTCACCTCGGGCGTGCTCAACGATGAACTGCGCAACCACTTGGAGGCATCGCAATATCTTGTGGTATTGTGTTCTCCAAATTCTGCGCAATCGGAATGGGTAAGCGATGAGATCAAGGCATTCATCGAAATGGGACGTTTGGACAAGATTGTTCCTTTCATAATTGACGGAAATCCTCAGGACTATAGTCGTGCCGATATCAGGCAGCCTTTGATGGGGGAGTGTTTCCCCTTGGCATTACGCAAATGGAATATGGAGCATCCCGATAAGAACCTATTGGGTATTGCTGTGACCGATGATGGGAAGACAGACCGCCAGAAGGCATTTATCCGCGTGGTAGCTCATCTGCTCGGCATAGGATTCGATACGCTTTGGCAACGTCATAAACGATACATACGTCGTGTGATAGCTTCTTTATCAGTCTTGGCCGTCATAGCACTTGCTTTGATCTATTGGTTTATGATTCCCGTGAAAGTAAGCGTTACTATTCAGGACGAACACAGTAACCTGCCGGGAATGGAACATGGGATATTGAATATCGACGGTAGCGAATACTCTTTATCTCAGCCGGACACGACAATAGAGATAAATACACTCCCTGGATATTACAGGTTGAGGAGCATACCCATGTGTTTCCGTGCAGACCGCTTTTACCTTGATGAAGTTGAACCATTAAAGATTGGTAAAGGCATCAGCCAGCATGTCACGTTAAAGTTGCATCGTGACAGCACGTTTGCCGTTTTTGCGGGAACCGTCTATGATGGTGATTTTGAGGATTATGATTGTCATCCTGTTGAAGGTGCACAGATAACGATAGGAAAATATGAAACTGTTTCCGATGAAAATGGTCAATTCAGGATAGGCATTCCATTGGAGGAGCAAGAGGAAGTGAAACCTGTTGCTATAAAGAAACAGGATTATGAATCATATCAGCGAGACGATGAAAGTCCTAGTAAGGATTTAAAATACTTGCTGCATAGGTAACTCCGGTAGAGCTTCTCTTTTTTCATTCCGCAAAATGCGAAACGCAAAATGTGAAATGAGAAACTGCAGGTTTTAATAGAACCGCCCTAGGGTGGTGCCGGGGTAGTAGTGCTCAAGGATCTCGCGGTAGGTGTAGCCTTTGGCGGCCATTACAGCGGCTCCTATCTGGCATAGGCCGGCTCCGTGGCCCCAGCCGGCTCCGTGCAGTACAAAACCTTTGAGAATGCCGCTTTCATCCAGCGTCTTTTCTACCACGAACGCGCTGCTGAACAGGTGGCTCTCGGACAGCGTGCGGCGTATCTCCAACTCCTTTCCTATGGTTACGGTGCCATTAGTGCCTTCTATCTCCAGTTCATAGATTCGGCCGGAGGGACCTCGCTTTATGGGACGCAGGTCAACTATATCGCCTATGTCCAGGCCGGACTTGCGGCGGAATATGTCCGATATTTGCTCTACGGTGTATTCCACTTTCCAGCGGTAGTAGTCCAGGGTCTCCAGGTCATAGCCGTTAAGGGATTCTTTCAGGATGTTGCCGTCGGCCGAGTTGCAGAATGACTTTGGTTCTTGCAGGATCCACTGGCGGGCGTTTTCCTCTATGGTCAGGTCTGGCAAGGGGCCTTCATTCACGCTGCTGTCGCGCAAGGCTATCAGATAGGGCTTGTGCTCATCCTGCCAGCAGGTTTGGAACTGCTCGGTCACGCCGCCGCAGCACTTGCTGAAACGGGCGTCGCACAGGTGTCCGTCATATGTCAGGGTCTGGCCCATTGTGTCGCGTACGGCTTGCTGGGCTGCGGCGCTGATTATGCGGGTGCGGCCCTGATAGCGTTGGCAGTGATCATCGGCACAGACATCGAACAGGGTGTGCTGGTCATGGTCATACCACCGGATGATCCGTTTCAGGATATGGCCGGATGGAACGTCAGAACCGGTTTCCAAGTCCTCAGCGTTACCGGACGGTGTACTGTCAACCGTTGCAGAAGCCTTACTGTAAGGTGAGCGGAGCTGTGCCAGTACCCAACTGCGTGAAATCACGGCGTGTGCGCGAAGGAACTCGCGGCTGGCGGTGGGCTTCATCTCGGATGATATGACACTGGTAAGATATTCCTCCACAGGCAGTATGTTTATGGCGCGTACCATGCCGTTCTCTACTATGAACTTGAGCTGGCCGGAGAATGTCTGGTCTTCACGGCGCTCCCAGTGGAACCCTATGCCTATGGTTACATTGTGTAGGGTGAATGTGCTGCCATGCTCATGCGGTTTCAGGGTCAGGCTGTCTATCAGGATGCCGTTCCAGCTTAGACGTCCCTGGACGGCGCTTATGCTCATCTCTCCCTCAAAACTGCTGCGGCCGTCGGTGTAGCTGTCGTTAAGGCAGAAACTTATCTCATGGGCGGCCATGATGCCTACCTTTATCTTGGGCTGCTGGGGCGTTACCTGACGGTATATGTCCAGCACCTGGCGTTCGGTAAGGCGGTCAAAATCCTCACGGCGCGGGGTGATTACCAGTCCGAACATGTCAACCGCGCCCGGGCTTACCATGACCTTGTCCGCGCCGTCGGCATAATAGCAGTCGGGGCGGTGCTTGCTGCGCGGTATGATGGCGGTTATTACCTGTCCGTCGCGGTTGAATGAGAGCACGTTCATGCGCGGCTCATAATCGCCGTCATAGATGCTCATGCCGTTTACGCAATCCATGATTATGTCCGGGTCATTGCCCTTTATCACAGTCACGGCAAATCCGAACGGCTGTATGGTGACTGGCTCATCGGTAGCTGGCGGATTGTTAAGGCGAAGCTTGTCAACCAGCGGTATGCCCTCGGACCGTCCTATCTGCATGTGCAGGTGGTCCGGGGCCGATGCTCCGCTGCGCGGGCCGTTGTAGAATATCATGTAACCCGGCTCCAGTTCCTGGGCTATCTGCAGCATCTTCTCATAGCAGTCCCTGAACATCTGCGGACGGTGTTGGCGGCTTACCACGCAGAAGTGTTCGCGAAGTATGGGGTAGGGGTTGACCAGCAGGTCAAATCCGTCGCCTGCATCAAAGGCTATCTGTTCCTGAGGGCGGTTTTCATGACAAAGGAAACATGCACGGGTTATCTGTGCGGGCTTTACGTTGGCGGTTGTTGAAATGATGCGGGCGGGATTGTGCTGCAATGCCAGTCCCGATGATGACAATACGCGTGTCTGTACCTGCTCCAGATTGCCGAAGGCCTCACGTGCGGCCGGCCAGCACTGCAACTGTTCTTCCAGACATTTGTCCAGATGCTTGAAAATGCTATCCATTGTTATGCTTTATTCGTCTCTCCAGCTCTGCGGTGCGCAGGGAGTCTTTGTAAAGATTGTTTGCATTGACTTTCTCGGGGCTCAGGGCGTGGTCGCTGTTACCTTCCCAGCGGCGGCACAGATAGAGTTCATCAAATATGCGGCCTATGCGGTACTCTCCCGCTATGCGTATGGCTACGGCATAATCCTCGCCGTAGCTGACATTGGGGAATCCTATCTTGCGTACAACCGGGGTGTAGAAAGCACGGGGCGCGCCCAGACCGTTTATGCGTAATGCGTTGTTGGGACCGTTCTCGTCGGTCCACTCACGGTGGTCAATGATGCCGGGCGGCAGAGTCTCCAAGTCAAAGTTGCACATGCGGTAACTGCCTATCACCATTGAATATCCGCCCTGACGGAATTTGTCAATAATTTTCTGCAATGTATCGGGGCCGCTGTACAGGTCGTCGCTATCCAGTTGTACTGCAAAACGTCCGCAGTCGGGGCTGTTCACTGCCAGGTTCCAGCATCCGCCTATGCCCAGGTCAGTGCACTCAGGTATGATGTGTATCAGGCGTGTGTTCCTGGAGGCCATGTCTGCCAGGATCTGCGTGGTGCCGTCGGTGGAGTGGTTATCCACCACAATCACGTTAAACTGGCCGTCAAGTTCCTGAGTGAGTGCCGATTTCACCGCATCGGCTATGGTGCGGGCGCGGTTCCTGACGGGGATAATGACCGATGCCAATACCGGGAAAGCGTCGTTGTCAACGTTTACCGATGCTCCTGCATACGGTTGCAGATAGCCGTTGATAAGTTTGAGATGCTCGGTACAGGCGGCTTCCATCTCTATCTGTACGTCACGGTTACGCGGGTTAACATAGTCAAACTGTTTCTGACCTGATGTGCGGAAATCGGTCTCGGCTATGGTGTAGAGCGGCTGCGGCACACGTACTATTGGCAGATTGCGCTGAATGGCCAGACGCAACTGGTAGAATCCGGCGGTCTTGAAATCGGCACCATTGCTGGCCAGGTATGCATCTATACCTGCGGGGGTGAGCAGTACCAACGCACCGAAATCAAAATCGTCACGCAGGCTGCCTGCCTGTATGTCAATGAGCGGTGCCGGTACTATGACGTCGGTACCCATGGTCTTGAGGTAGTCCGAATAGACCATGCCTGCACCGGTGGTACGGGCGCACTCTATAAGGCGCTCTGTTGCTTCCGGGGTTATGGACACTTCCCTGCCGGACAGGTTGAGCAGGATGTTTTGCCCTCTAAGGGCACTCAATAACTTTCTTACATCGGATGACGGGCATCCGTATTGCGGTAAATCTACAGTCTGTATCATATTCAGCGAAGATAAGGAATAATATTATATCTTTGCATGTTATTTAGGACGTAATTAGAGCGATGTTACGTTATATGTACAGAAACAGGTAAAAAGACAGTATATGGCCCGCAGGAATCTGATAGGAATGACATTGGCGCAGCTGCAGCAGGTGGCAGTGGAGAACGGTATGCCGCTCTTTACAGCCAAGCAGATGGCCGATTGGCTCTACGTGAAGCAGGTCCGCTCAATAGATGAGATGACCAACCTGTCACTTAAGCACAGGGCCATGCTGGCTGAAAGTTATGAGGTTGGGCTGGCAGCTCCTTCGGATAAGGCCGCATCGGCCGACGGTACCGTCAAGTACCTTTTCCCTGTGCAGGACGGCCATTTTGTGGAGGCGGTCTATATTCCGGACGGTGACCGCGCTACCCTGTGCATATCCAGTCAGGTGGGCTGCAAGATGGGCTGCGTGTTCTGCATGACCGGCCGCCAGCATTATACCGCCAGCCTTACTGCAGGTGAGATACTGAATCAGATACTTTCTCTGCCGGGTAAGGAGAACCTGACCAACGTGGTATTCATGGGTATGGGCGAGCCTCTGGACAATCTGGAGAATGTACTTGCGGTGCAGGAGATACTGACCGCACCGTGGGGACTGGGTTGGAGCCCCAAGCGCATCACCATTTCTACGGTAGGTCTGCGCCGTGAACTCAAGCAGCTCATAGATGGCTGCGAGTGCCACATTGCGGTGAGCCTGCATGCTCCCACGCCGGAGAAACGCCGTGAACTTATTCCTGCCGAGAAGGCATTCTCCATGACCGAGATGCTCGAGGTGCTGCGCCGTTATGATTTCAGCCACCAGCGTCGTCTGTCATTTGAATATACCATGTTTCAGGGTGTGAATGACTCTGTCGATGACGCCCGCCTGCTGGTCAAGGCCTTGAACGGTCTTAGTTGCAGGGTGAACCTGATACGATTCCACGCCATCCCGGACAGCCCGTTGCGTCCCGTATCGGATGAGAGAATGACAGAGTTCCGTGACTGGCTTACTGCACACGGTGTGTTTGCCACCATACGTGCATCGCGTGGTGAGGACATCTGGGCTGCATGCGGAATGCTGAGTACTGCCAAGAATGATAACAATCCTAAAACCATACTATTATGAAAAAAACTATCCTTAAAGTTTGCACAATGCTGCTCGCGGTGCTTTGCATCGTTGCATGCGGCAACGCCGGTAATGGCGACAATTCCAAGGAGGGTGCCCAGACAGAGGCATCATCCAAGTCCGGTAGGGCCAAGAAAGCCAAGAAGAACAAGAAGAAAAAGGGATTCCAGAGCATGAGGTCCCGTAAGAAATCTGTGCTTACCCCTACATCGGCCGGTTCTCCATACGAGATTCTGCTGGTGGCAGCCGAGGATGATTTCCATAACGGAGCCGTCGATTCGTTGTATGCGATACTAACCGATGACGTACCCGGCATAGCCCAGTCAGAGCCTAGCTTCAAGGTTTCAAGGATAACACAGAACAACCTTTCCAAGACCCTGCGCCTGTGCCGTAACATCATAATCATAAAGATTGATCCCAGCCTTTATACCACGCCCAAGTTCAAGTTCTCAAGGAACGTTTATGCCGCACCGCAGATAATAATGACCATACAGGCACCCAGTGCACTCAAGTTCAAGAACTTTGTCTCCGACAACCGTGATGTGATAACCGAGTTCTTCAACCGTGCGGAGCTGAACCGTGAGATTGATTTGCTCAGCCAGGACCATCAGCCCAATTTTGAGGAGCAGGTAAAGAAGATGTTCGGATGTGACATGTGGATCCCGGCCGAACTTGACAAGATCAAGGTGGGCAGGCATTTCGTGTGGGCCCGCTGCGAGAGGTTTGTAAGGAAGGTGGAGCAGGACATAAGCCTGGTCATATATTCCTATCCGTACAGATCAACAAAGACCTTTACCGAGGAGTATTTCATTCGCAAGCGTGACTCTGTGATGAAAGCCAATGTGCCAGGTCCGCGTGAAGGCCAGTATATGATGACCACCAGACCTTTCACGCTGGTATCGGACGAGACGGTACATGGAGAGTACGCCCAGCTGGTGCGCGGGCTCTGGAACATAAAGGATTACGATATGGGCGGCCCGTTCGTGTCCATAGCACGTGTGGATGAGAAGAACCAGCGCGTGGTTGTGGTGGAGGGATTCGTCTATTTCCCCAACCAGCCCAAGCGTAATGTGCTCAAGAAGCTGGAGGCTGCGCTCTACACCCTGCGCCTGCCCGATGAGCTCGACCTGCAAAGATTCCAGTTTGACCTGGACGAAATAACCATAAACCCTGATTAATAATTCAATTCAAAGATATGAGTGAAAGGATAACAGTAGGCATCACCCAGGGTGATGTAAACGGCATAGGATACGAGGTTATACTCAAGACTTTTGCAGACCCCACAATGTTTGAGTTCTGTACCCCGGTGGTGTATGGGTCGCCCAAGGTTATGACTTACCACCGCAAGGCCATTGATTCTCCCACCAATTTCACCGTGGTGGACAGCGCCCGCGATGCACAGCCGGACCGCCTGAACGTGGTGAACTGCAATCCGGATGATGTCAAGGTGGATTTCGGCCTGCCTACCCAGGAGAGTGGGCAGGCTGCGTTCCAGGCTCTGGAACGCGCCGTAAAGGAGTATCGTGAGGGTAAGATAGATGTGCTGGTCACGGCTCCTATCAACAAGAAGACCATCCACTCCGATGCATTCAGTTTTCCCGGTCACACAGAGTACATAGAGGCTCAGCTGGGTGAGGGCAACCATGCGCTGATGATTCTCATGAACAGCTCCATGAGGGTGGCGCTGGCTACCATTCATGAGCCGATTTCCCGGGTCGCTTCACTTTTGAGCAAGGAGCTTATCAAGGAGAAGCTGTCCATACTGAACAACTCGCTCAAGAAGGATTTCGGAATAGAGATTCCGCGCATAGCGGTGCTTGCCCTGAATCCCCACGCCAGCGATGACGGCCTGATAGGCAAGGAGGAGAATGAGATAATCAAGCCTGCCATCAATGAGGCTGTGGCCGATAAGATACAGTGCTTCGGGCCGTTCTCTGCCGACGGTTTCTTTGGCAACGGCGATTACCGCAGGTTCGATGCCGTGCTGGTCATGTATCACGACCAGGGGCTTATCCCGCTCAAGGCACTTGACATGGAGTGCGGCGTGAACTTTACCGCCGGATTGCCTGTGGTGCGCACATCGCCCGACCACGGTACGGCATACGACATAGCAGGCAAGGGTGTGGCCAGCGAGGAGTCCATGCGTCAGGCCATATTCGCGGCCATAGACATTTTCCGCTCACGCAGGACAGAGGATGAGATACATGCCAATCCGCTTGGCAAACTTTATTTTGACCGTCGCGACGACAGCGACAAGCTCAAGCATCTGGATCAGGAAAAGGAGTAATCCTTCTCTTTTCTTATAATGGTTTTCGGCATCATTTCGGCAGGTGAGGGCAGCCGTCTGGCAAGTGAGGGATTAACTCTGCCCAAGCCGCTGGTGCCTCTGGACGGCATGCCCATGATAGAGCGTCTGGCACGCATTTTCATGCAGTGCGGGGCGGAGCGCATAGCCGTTATTGTGAGCGGCCGTGAACCGGAGACCGTGAGCCTGCTGGAAAGGCTGTCGGTACAGATACCCTTGGATCTTGTAGTAAAGCCAACCCCGTCACCTATGCACAGCCTTATGGAGCTGGCACCCTATCTGGGCGATGACCGTTTTTGCGTGACCACTGTGGATACGGTGTTCTCCGTGAGCCGTTTCCGCGCAATGACAGAAGAGTTTGCCGTGACTCCGTTTGACGGAATTATGGGCGTGAGTCCTTTTGTTGACGATGAGAAACCTCTGTATGTGGATGCTGCTCCGGATATGTCAATCCGCGGCTTTATGGATGAGCAGGGTGGTTGTAGTTATGTTTCGGCTGGGATTTATGCATTGAAAGCGGCTTCACTGGATGTGCTTGCCCGATGTCTGGACAGCGGCCATACACGGATGCGCTGGTTCCAGCGTCAGCTTCTGGAAGCAGGTATGAGACTGAAGGCTTTTGATATGGGCAAGGTGGTGGATGTGGATCATGTGGCTGATATTGAGAAGGCCCGGCTTATTGCGTTGGAAAGATGAGAATATTGGGAGTAAGCCGTGCGGAAAGATTCTCGCCCAATCGCTCTGGCGGCGATGCGGCCGTATTCCGTGCCGTAGCATCGGAACTGGAACGCCGTGGTAATGAGGTAATATGCATGACCGAGCAGGAACTTGTGCAGCATGGCATTCCGTCAGGAGTTGACTCTATATTCCAGATGGCACGCGGCAGTGAGGCTCTGGATGTGCTTGATAATGCCGCGGTTCCCGTAATCAATACTCCGCAGGCGGTCAGGAACTGTTCTCGTGCAGTTCAGGTTTCATTGCTTAGTGAGCCGGGATTTATTCCTTATACGGATGTACGCCCCGTTTCCGTACAGCCTGCCGGCTGGAGAGAGTTTCCCTGCTGGCTCAAACGCGGCGACAGTCACGCCTTGAAGCCGGATGATGTCCTATATATACGTGATTATGTTGAACTTATGGCAGCTATCCGCGTTTTTGCCGATCGCGGTATAAGTCAATATGTGTTGCAGGCACATGCCATAGGCTGGCTCATAAAGTTTTACGGTGTCAGGGGAGAGGGGCTTACAGACTGTTACGCTGCGACAGCCGGAAACGGCAAGTTTGGTCTGGAACGTTACAATGACGTGTCTGATCAGGCAAGTGTCGATATGGATGCCCTAACCGCATTGGCTGAGCGGGCTGCCGGGATGCTTGGAGTGGATGTTTACGGAGGTGATGCGGTTGTGGGCGCGGACGGCAGCTTTACTTTAATTGATTTCAATGACTGGCCCAGTTTCCGTACCTGCACCGTAGGGGCGGCACAGAAGATTGCGGATATGATAATACGTAAGTCAAATGGCAGGTAACAGGAGAAAGGAACTTGAGGCCACTTTCAAGTCCCGTGACACCGAAGAGTGGCTGGATATTTGGTTTACCAGACCGGTTGGACTGCTGTTTGCCCGTTTCTTCAATCTGCTTGGGATGCACCCCAATGTGGTGACAGTCATTTCAATTTTCCTGGGTGTGTTTGCAGGGTTCTGCTGGTGGCACACTACAATGGGCTGGACTGTACTGGGCATAATCATGCTCATGATGGCAAACTTTCTGGACAGCGCCGACGGGCAGCTGGCCCGAATGACCGGCAAAAAGACCCTTTGGGGACGCCTGCTTGACGGATTCGCAGGGGACCTGTGGTTTGCATCAATATATATATTCCTTGCCTTGAGACTCACAAACGAGCCTATGCCTCTGGGCGGTGGCAGAACCTGGGGAATATGGATCTGGGTGATAATGCTTGTATCGGGCGGAGTGTTCCATTCACGTCAGGCCGGACTGGCTGATTATTACCGCAACATCTATCTGCTGTTCCACGGTGACCAATCGGAACTGAATGACAGCACTGAACTTGCAGAACAGCAACGCAGTACACCCTGGCGTGAGCGTTGGTTCTGGAAGATATGGCTCTTCTTTTATCAGGGTTACACACGCACCCAGGAGCGAATGACGCCATACTTTCAGAAGTTCTGCGCCGCCGTTCGCGGCAAATACGGCAGTCAGATTCCTTTTGAGCTTGGACAGGAGTTCTGCCGCCGCACTTACCATCTGCTTAAATGGACAAACATTTCCACGTTCAACACCCGTGCCATTGTTCTATATGTTACTTTACTCATCGGCCAGCCGTGGATATACTTTGTGTTTGAACTGACAGTGATGAACATTATATTCTTTGGCATGAGAGCTGTGCATGAAAAAGTGTGCCGTGAAATGATGAATGAAATATGAAGAAAGGCTGGCAGACCATATTTTTCCTGTTCGGGGTGGCGGCAGTGGTGCTTATGCTGCTCACCTTTGATGCTGATTGGACCCGCGTACGTGAGGTGCTTGGGCAGGCTGGGATATGGTTTCCGGTCATCGTTGTACTTTGGGGATTTATCTACCTTATGAACGCCTGCTCTTTCGGGCTGATAATCAATGACGGAACGGGTGGGAGAGTGCCCTTCGGTAAAGTATTTCAGCTCACTGTATCGGGGTATGCGCTCAATTATGTAACTCCGCTGGGCTTGATGGGAGGTGAGCCGTACCGTATTCTGGAACTGTCAGAGTATGTTGGTGGCAAGAAGGCTACATCATCGGTTATCCTTTACTCCATGATGCATATCTGTTCCCATTTCTGTTTCTGGCTATCGGCGGTTATACTGTATGTGGTGCTGCATTTTGTGGCCGATGGTTACGGATTGGATTTATGGATGAGCATTATGCTGGGTGTGATGACTGCGGTTTTTGTTGCCGTGCTCTGGTTGTTTTCATTAGGATACCGCAAGGGATTTGTAGTGAAAGTATTCGGAGTATTGATTAGGATTCCATTTTTGCGCAGGTGGGCTGCCGGTTATCTGGACAAGCATCGTTCAGATCTGGAAGAAGTTGACAGCCAGATAGCTTTCATGCTTACGCAGCGCCGGGCATCGTTCTGGTGGTCACTGCTGCTTGAATATGCCGCCCGCGTGGTATCGTGCCTGGAATACTGGCTGCTGATAGGTATGTTTGTGCAGGGATTCACCTTCTGGGACAGCATATTGGTAATGGCGTTCTCATCGCTTTTCAGCAACCTGATATTCTTCTCGCCCATGCAAATGGGCGGATACGAGGGCGGAATGGCTCTCGCGGCGGGCGGAGTCCAGGTGCCAGGCGCATACGGACTCTACACTGCGCTTGTGGCTCGCCTGCGCCAGGTGGTCTGGACTGTGATAGGTGTAATCTTGATTAAGGTGGGCAAACGGAATGATTAAGGGAATTCTGATAGACTTTGGCGGAACCATAGACTCCGACGGCATTCATTGGTTCAATGCCTTTCAGCAGGCTTACTCCCTTGTGACCGATGTCCACGAGCCTCTGCTCCGGGAAGCCTACGTCCACACCGAGCGCACCTTGGGCCGCAACCCCATCATTACTCCGGAAACTACATTCTACCAAACGCTCCGGATAAAGCTGTTTCTGCAAGCGGAATATCTTCTGAAAAAAGGAATCTCAATCTCAGATCAGGCACAGTATTCCGTTTTGGAATACTGCTACAACAAAGTAAAACACCATATAGAAACCGTATCAAAACCCACATTGGAAAAACTGTCAGCCCGTTTTCCCATTGTGTTGGTTACCAACTTCTACGGCAACATGCACACCGTCCTTGAAGAGTTCTGTTTAAGTCACCTGTTCAAGGATGTAATAGAATCCGCTGTAGTAGGAGTCCGCAAACCCGACCTGGAAATCTTCCGTATGGGCGTTAAGGCTCTTGGCTTGGAACCATCGGAAACAGTAATGATAGGTGACAGCCAAGAAAAAGACATCATCCCCGCCCAATCAATTGGCTGCAGTACCATTCTACTACATGGAAAAAGTTGGTCCGAAGTACATTGTACCCCGGACCAGACTATCTCATCGCTTTCAGAGATTATTTTTTAAACAACATCGGAGCAAACTGATGCAGCGAACGCCTCCAGGTGAGCCATTCGTGGCCGGTACCCGGAGACTCATAGTAGATATGGTTGATGCCCAGTCCCTCCAGTGCTACATGCAGGTCGTGGATGCCTTGGTACATGCCGGCGGGCTCATCGGTACCTATAGAGATGTAGAGCAGGTGATACCGGTCGTTGATGGACTTGGGATACATCTCGGCATCGCGACGGTCATTGGGACCACGTCCGGAGCCGCTGAATCCGCCTATCCAGCCGAACATTTCGGGGTGGTCAAGTCCGATGGTATATGACTGGAATCCGCCTAATGAGAGTCCGCAGATGGCGCGGTTGTCACGGTCGGTTAGGGTGCGGTAATGGGCATCGAAATAGGGGACTATCTCCTCAATCATTACCTTCTCAAAGAATGTAAAGTCAAACATGTTACCGCGTCCGGTTGCATTAGGATCGGTAGCTACGGCGTGCTCCATGACTATGATCATGGGCTCTGCCTCCTTGGCGGCAATCAGGTTGTCCATGATGTTGCCTAAGAAACCTTGGGTACCCCATCCGGTCTCGTCCTCACCGGCTCCGTGGAACAGGTAGAGCACGGGGAAACGGCGGTTTGTCTCCTTCTTGTATTGCGGTGGCAGATATACCCATGTGGTACGCTCGGCATTGGTAAGGTCAGAGTGATACTTGACAATCTCTATCTCGCCGTGCGGGACCTTCTTCTCCAGATAATAATCCACACCGGCCTCGGGGACCTCAATTCCGCTCTGCCACATGCTTGAGCCGTAGAACTGTTTGCTGTTGGGGTCCGATATGCGCTTGCCGTCCACGTTCATTGTGTAGTAGTGAAAGCCCACTACCAGAGGATCTGTTGTAACCTCCCATAAGCCGTCTTCACCCTTTACAAGAGGATAGTTCTTGCCGCCTACATTTACCGTTACGGTCTTGGCATCTGGGAAATCATTTCTGAAAGTGGCACTCAGATCAGGATTGATCTTGGGGAACTCGTGTCCTTCAAGATTTGAAGTGGCACTTGTGGGCTTGGTCAGAACACCTACCTGCTGATTGCTTTTGCAGGAACCAAGCATTGCGGCTGCAACAAGCAGCACTGAAAACAAACGTAATTTCATAATCAGTTTATTTTAAATAATCTTCAAAGTAGTCGGTTACTTTCTGCATAAGGTGGACACGGTCCTTACCCCTGACATTATGCTCATGGGTGGGATAGGGGAAATAGTCCAGTTGAACGCCTTCCTTGATGCAGGCCTCCACAAAGCTAAGGCTGTGCTCCCAGACAACGGTGTTGTCAATGGCTCCCTGGCATATCAGCAGCTTGCCCTTGAGGTCCTTTGCCCTGGGGATGAGGCTGGTTTTCCTGAATCCTTCAGGATTTGTCTTCTCGGTCTCCATATACCGCTCACCGTACATGACCTCATACCATTTCCAGTCTATCACGGGGCCTCCGGCAACACCAACCTTGAATATGTCGGGATAGTTAACCATAAGTGATATGGTCATGAACCCGCCGTAGCTCCATCCGTGAACGCCTATGCGGTCCTTGTCAACCCAGTCATGGCTCATGAGCCACTTCATGCCCTCCATCTGGTCGGCCATCTCGGCCTGCCCGCAATAGCGGTGTATGGCTTTCTCATAATCGGCTCCCTGATGCTGGGTTCCGCGGTTATCCATTACGAATACCACATATCCGTGCTGTGCCATATACATCTCCCATGTACGCAGATAGGCATTGAATGAGTTGGTAACCATCTGTGAGTGCGGGCCTCCATATACATACAGGATTACGGGGTATTTCTTGTTCGGGTCAAAGTCAATGGGTTTGATAAGGCGGTAGTAATTGTCAAACCTGCCGTCGGCGCTCTTAACCGATCCCAGTTCAATGGGACAGTAGTTGTATTCCGGCCTGTTGTCGGCGGCGCGGAACAGCTCGCTCTGTTTCTTGCCGTCGGTCTGTGCCATGCTTATTACACGCGGAGTGTTGAGTTCCGACCATGTGTCCAAGAAGTATTTGCCGTCAGGGCTTATCTGGCAGGTATGCCAGCCCGATTCACGTGTCAGCTGCTGGGACTTGCCGGTCTTGATGTCGGCACGGAACAGATGACGGTCCACCGGCGATACCTCAAACGAGTAGTAATAGACGTACCTGCCCTTTATTTCAATAAGTTCCAGGTCTGCATCGGTCTTTACAATGCGTTTGGGCTCACCGCCGTTGACGCTGCCTAAGTAGAGATTCCAGTAGCCATCACGTACATTGGTCTGATAAATAAAGTGCTCGGGGTCATCGGGCAGGAAGGTGAGCGGATACTGCGGCTCCACGTAGCGGTCATCGTGGTCAGTGAACAGCGTGCCCAGGCATTTGCCGCTGGCGGCATCATACGCGTTCAGGTGCATGTTCTTTTGGGCGCGGTCCAATACCTGTATGAAAATACGGTCGCTGGTAGGACTCCATGTGATGTTTGTGAGATAACGCTCCTCATCAAAATCAGTTACGTCCATCCAAGTCGTAGTCTGGCGGTCAATGTCATAGACTCCAAGCGTGATAATCTCAGATGTCATGCCGTTCATGGGATATCTGATCTCCCTGAGTGTGCCGGTACGGGTGTTGATATCCAAAAGCGGGAAAAGCGTTACGCGGCTCTCATCCTTCTTATAGAAGGCTATCTTGCGGCGGTCAGGTGACACGAATATACCGCCGTCAATGCCGAACTCGTTTCGGCTCACGGTCTCACCGCATACAATGCCTTTCTGATTAAAGGCTGTCACCTGATGCTCAACGCTGTCGCTGTCTAAATACCACACCTCACCGTCACGGCTGAATGCCCTGAAATGGTCCTTCTTGGCCAGCTTGACCATTGGCTCGCCCATCTCCTTTCCGGTACGTGCATCGATATGGTGAGTCTGCCCCTCCCAACTGTAGGTATAGACCGATCCGCCCATATCCCATGAGTATCGCGGGGCGTTAACCGGAGCACCGCCCATCAGGACAGCCTCCTCCATAGTGAGCAGCCTGCGCTCATCTTGCGCCTGCACTCCCAGTGCCAGAAGCACTGCTGCAAATAATATAATCTTTTTCATATTTCTTTTAGTCTGACAATAGGGACGGTTCCATCCGTGTACCCGGGGGTATGGGTATCGGAAACCATGGCCGCCCGTGGGCTTGTGAACGGGAGGGGCCCGCCGCGAAGCGGTGGGAGGGATAGCGCCGTAGGCGCGTAGTTTCAGATACCCATACCCCCGGGTGCACGGATGGAACCGTCCCTATTCTGATATTAATTAATTCTTTCAACCTCTCTAACACCCTTGATCTGCTTGAGTTTCTTGACCAGCCGGTCCAGCGATGACAGGTCACTGACCAGCACCGTAAGGCGTCCCTGGAACAGACCGCCGTTGGAGTCAATGCTGATGGAACGCAGCAGAGTATCGGGTTCCTTATTTATTATTGATGAAATGTTTGATACAATTCCAATGTCGTCCTGGCCCACCACATTGAGCGTGATGCTGTACTGGCTGCCGCTCTTGCCGCTCCAACGTGCCTTGACGATGCGGTAGGGGTATCGCTCGCGCATACGCAGCAGGTTGGGGCAGCCGCTGCGGTGGATGCGGATTCCGCCGTTGATGCTTACAAACCCAGTCACGTCATCACCGTAAATGGGATGGCAGCAGCCCGCCATCTTGAAGTCTATACCGGTCAGGTTGTCGCCTATAACAAGCACATCGGTCTCCTGAGCAACCTTTTTCTCAGTCTCCGCAAAAGTCTTCTCAATGTCAAAGTCCTGTGCACTGTGCACCTCCTGTTCGGCCTGAGCGTGCATCTCCTCATAAACGCGGAGCACGTCATCGACCGTAATCTCATCCTCCATCAGTGCGTGGAAGAAAGGAGTCTGCCCCTTGAATCCCATGCGCACTATCAGGCGCGACATATCGCTCTCCGATATATCTATCTTGCGGTTCTTGAAACGGCGCTGCAGCAGCTCCTTGCCGGCCTGGGCCTCGCGGTTGCGTATCTCGTTCAATCCCTGGCGTATGCGCATGCGGGCTCGGGATGTCACTGCAATGTTCAGCCAGTCCTGCTTGGGAGTCTGGGTTGAAGATGACAGCACCTCAACCGTATCGCCGCTCTGCAGTTTATGGCTGATGCGCACGTTGCGGCCGCCCACTCGTGCACCCACGCATGTAAGACCCAGCTTGCTGTGGATGGAGAAAGCAAAATCCAGCACTGTGGCCCCCTTGGGCAGCTGGCGTACCTCACCGTTGGGAGTGAATACGAATATCTCCTCCTGATACATATCCAGCGCAAAGTCCTTGCGCAACTCATCAGGACTGGTATTATGCTCCAATATCTCGCGGATACCGGCCATCACGTTATCTGCCGCACCCTCGCTCTTGATGCCCTTGTATGACCAGTGAGCGGCCAGACCACGCTCCGCTATGTCATCCATGCGGCGGGTACGTATCTGAATCTCCACCCATTTGCTTTCAGGACCGTTCACCGTAATGTGCAGTGACTCGTAACCGTTGCTCTTGGGCACGCTAAGCCAATCTCGCAGACGCTTGGGGTTGGGCTGGTACATATCGGTCACAATGCTATAGACCTGCCAGCATTGCGCCTTCTCCTTATCGGCCGGAGAGTCCAGTATGATGCGGATTGCAAAGAGGTCATATATATGGTCCAGAGTGGTGTTCTGGGCCTTCATCTTGTTCCAGATGCTGGATATGGACTTGGTGCGTCCCTTGATAGTGAACTTGAGCCCGGCCTCCTCCAGCTTGGCCTTGACCGGTCCGATGAACGCCTTGATGTAAGCCTCACGGGCGCTCTTGGTCTCGTTGAGCTGGCGTGCGATGTCATCATAGACATCACGGTGCTCATACTTGACCACCATATCCTCCATCTCGCTCTTGATGGCGTACAGACCCAGGCGGTGGGCCATAGGGATATAGAGCAGACGCGCCTCCTCGGTAACACGGAGCCGATAATCGGTATCAGTGGTATTTGACAGCATCCGCATCAGCACGTAGCGGTCGGCAATAAGGCATATGATCACGCGCACATCCTCGGCAAAAGATACCAACAGTTTGCGGAAGTTCTCATCGGCAATGGAGTCATGCTTGGAGTAAAGCTCCTTGACCCGGCACATGCCCTGGATAAGCTGTGCCGCATCCTCTCCGAACTCCTGCATGAACTGCTCAGGAGCAATGAGCCCCTGCTGTACCATGGGATCGAACAGGGCGGTTAGCAGCGAGGCTTTCTTAAGTCCCGTCTTCTCAACAATGACCGTCCCGGTCCTGATGCACCGCTCAAGAGTGGAAATACCATGCTGGTCTGTACCGTATGCACCCTTGGCTATACCTTCGCGGAGCAAACCCTTCAGCCTGTTCCAGTCATCGGTCCCGAACATTGGCCTGGCCACTGTAACCAGATTTCTGTATAACCCGTAATCCATGTTATTGCAAAGATATGCTTATTTATCATATATCAGAAAGGGCATGTCCTGTTTTTTATTTGTACGTTTTGCACTATATTTGCGCTCAGAAAAAGATTAATAAGCGGAAATGAAAATGAAAAAGTATTTTTTGCTGGCAATTGTAGCAATGCTTGCCGTAACAGGTGTCAAGGCACAGAGTGAAACAAAACAGGAGATAGCTGTTTCTTACGGATGGCTTTCAAACTCAGATTGGCTTAATGCCTTTGAGAGTATAGCGGATGCTGTTTTCGGTGAGACCTATAATGATGGTTCATATTTAGGTCCTGCCAGCCTTGAGTATTTTTATAATATTGAACCTTGGATGGGTATAGGCGCCATTGCTGTTTACGGCCATGAGATAGAGGACAGTAACAAAGACGGCAATAAAGTGGGCACCAGAAAGAACAGTTATGTTTCTCTTATGCCTGCAGTCAAGTTCAACTGGTTGCGCCGTGATATGGTGGGGCTCTATTCAAAGTTAGGCGTAGGAGCTACCTGGCGCGTTGAGAAAAAGGATTTTGAAGGTGAGAATTCAAAGTATAATTCCGACAAAAGAGACTTTCATGTAAACTGGCAGGTTTCTGTCATAGGTGTCGAAGTAGGAAAGCAGATCCGCGGCTTTGCCGAATACGGTTTGGGCGAACAGGGTATGTTACAGGTGGGCCTCCGCTGCAGATTCTGATTCTCTCTTTAGCACATTGGCGCTAATGTGCTGTCTGCCAAAATTTCCTAAAAATGGAGCATGTAGCCGAAAAATGCGTATTTTTGTCAGACTATTAGGAGTGATATGAATCAGGAGGAGATACAGAGAATGAAACAGAGGTTCCGGATTATCGGAAACTCGCCGGAACTGAACCGAGCCATTGACGTGGCCATACAGGTTGCACCTACCGACCTTACGGTGCTCATTACCGGTGAAAGCGGTGCCGGAAAGGATGTTTTTCCACGGATAATTCACGAGAACAGCCTGCGCAAGACCAAAAAGTATCTGGCCGTGAACTGCGGCGCCATACCGGAGGGAACCATTGACTCGGAGCTGTTCGGACACATAAAAGGTGCCTTTACCAATGCCATAAGTGACCGTAAGGGTTATTTCGGCGAGGCTGACGGCGGCACCATTTTCCTGGATGAGGTGGCAGAACTGCCGCTGGCTACGCAGGCCCGTCTGTTGCGCGTGCTGGAATCGGGCGAATTCATCCGCGTGGGCTCCAGCACTGTCGAGAAGACCGATGTGCGCATAGTTGCAGCCACAAACGTGGATCTGCTCAAGGCCATAGAGCAGGGGCGTTTCCGCGAGGACCTTTACTATCGTCTCAGCACCATACCCATAAAGGTGCCGTCACTGCGCGAGCGCGGTGCCGACGTGCAGTTGCTGTTCCGTAAGTTCGCTGCCGATTGCGCCGAGAAATACCGTATGCCTGCTATCCAGCTTAACGACGAAGCCAAGGAGATGCTCATGACCTATCACTGGCCGGGCAATGTGCGCCAGCTCAAGAACATAACCGAGCAGATTTCCATAATGGCTACCCAGAGGGTGATTACTGCCGATATGCTTCAGGAGTATCTTCCTGACCGCCGTACGTCAATGCTCCCCATGCTGGCCGGCAGCCAGCGCAATGAGAACTCATTTGAGAATGAGCGCGAGATACTGTACAAGGTGCTCTTTGACCTGCGCCGTGACGTGACAGACCTCAAGGCCCAGGTAAACTCCCTTTCACATGGTCAGCAGCCTGTGGTTCATCAGCAGCCGGTATCAATAATCACTCCCGATGAGGGTGTCACTACTGTGCAGAATATCCCGGCAAATACCAGGAAGGGTGCCCAGACTGACGATGACATTCAGGACACCGAGGTCTATGTGGAGGAGACACTCTCTCTGGATGAGGTTGAGAAGGACATGATAAAGCGTGCCCTGGCCAAGCACAACGGCAAGCGTCGCGGTGCTGCTGCAGACTTGAACATATCAGAGCGTACGCTCTACCGTAAAATCAAGGAGTACAATCTGGAATGAAACGTAATACAGTATATAGTCTGGTTGTATTCATGGTATCGGTCCTGGCATTGGTGTCATGTAAGGTTTCATACAAGCTTAACGGGGCATCGATAGACTACAACACCATAAAGACCATCACGATTGATGCGTTTACCAACCGTGCCTCTTACCAGTGGGCCCCCATGGCTCCCATGTTCAACAACTCTATCAGCGACAAGTACAACAGTCAGACCAAGTTGCGTCAGGTAAAACGCGACGGCGACCTGATGCTGTCGGGTGAGATCTCTTCATACGACCAGACCAACAAGTCCGTATCGGCCGACGGATACTCGTCGATGGTGCAGCTCAGGATGAGTGTCAAGGTCAAGTTTACCAATAACAAGAAGCATGAACAGGACTTTGACAAGTCTTTCAGCGCCTCACGTGAATATGACTCCTCACAGCAGCTATCAGCCGTACAGGAGGAACTTGTGCAGCAGATGATAGATGATATCATAGACCAGGTCTTCAACGCAACCGTAGCCAGTTGGTAAATGGAACAGGGTAATGATGGACGCATGATGACTCTCCTGGACTCTTTTCTGGAGGGCAGGGAGGATGGTTCGTTGGATTTGAATGATATCGGGGCGGTTCCTACGGATTATGTGTCTGCTTACCTGTCGGCTGCCGGAGACCAGGACGGTGCCGCCGACAAGGCCATCCGTTCCAAGACCGAACAACTGCTGGATGCATTCCTTTCGGCCGGCAATGAGAGGCCTTCTTTCAATCTTGTGCCGTCATCGGACGGGGATGAAGTTGCTCCCGATGATGAGCCCGAACAGCTGGACGATTCATGTTACACCCAGACTTTGGCACAAATATATCTGAAACAACACAGATATGACAAGGCTTTGGAAATAATTAGGTCTCTTTATTTGAATTTTCCGAATAAAAGCATTTACTTTGCGGACCAAATCCGGTATTTGGAGAAATTGATAAGGATAAATCAAAAACAATAATAGAAAATGTTTAAGGTATTGCTTGTTATTATCGTGATTCTGTCAGTGTTTCTCTGCTTCATAGTCACGATACAGAATTCTAAAGGCGGCGGTCTGGCTGCCGGTTTTGCATCATCAAACCAGATCATGGGTGTACGCAAGACTACCGATATACTTGAAAAGACCACATGGACTCTGATTGCCAGTATTGCGGTTCTCAGCATAATCACGGCTTACGTGGCCAAACCCAAGGTTATCAACACAGGTTCGGTCTATGATGATGAGGCAATAGAGAACCAGATCATAAATCCGGAGTCATCAACCACTACATTCGATTCTCCTATCGAGATTCAGGATCTTCCTGAGGAATAATACAAGGAATAGGCTGAAAGGTCTTGGAATAATTGAAGGCGGTCATTGATTTGACTGCCTTCAATTGTTTATTGCGCTTGCATAGACATCCATAAGCTGTCCTGCAAGAACTTCTGGGCTGAATGCCCCTATAGCATAACTGTATCCTTTTTCTGTCATTGAAGTGCGTAGTGAATCATCTGTAAGTACAGATTCCATCTTCCGGGCTATATCCGCAGTGTCTGCGGGATTTACCAGTAGAGAGTCCGGTCCTGCAGCTTCGGGCAGTGAGGATACGTTGCTTGTTATTACCGGGCATTTGGAAAGCAGGGCTTCAACAACCGGTAATCCGAATCCTTCATAAAACGACGGATAGACAAGCATGCGTGCATTCAGGTAGAGGTATCGCAGTCCTTCAGTTCCTACTTTCTGAGGTGTAAATATCACAAGGTCCTGCATATTGTGCTGCGCAATGTATTCAAGCACTTTCTGCTTGTACTCCCTACCGTCGCCTATCACTACAAGCGGAATCTGTAGGTCCTTGGGCAAAAGATTCAAAGCTTTCACTATTCCCAGCAGATTCTTGCGGGAATTGATGGAGCCTACATACAGGATGTAAGGCTTGCCGACTACGTATGCGGCAAGGCTTGAGGGGCATACACCTTTATTGTCTGTGTAATACAGACTGTTCACAGGCTGAAAGACCACGTCAATCCTGTCGGGATCCACATCGTAGAAACGTATTATATCCTTCTTGGTGGATTCGCTTATGGCAATAATTCTGTCGGCTTTACGGCATGCATGTCGCCATTTGAGATTGTATGTGAAACGGTCTGTGGCGTGGTACATGTCGGGGAATGTCCTGAAGGCCACATCGTGGATGGTCACCACCGACGGTATGTCCAGACCTGCGGGCAGTTCGTTCGATAGGCCATGGAAAATGTCAACGGAGTCTTTCCGTGCGGCCGATGCAAGTCCTAATGTCCTCCATGCGCTGCCTCTAAGGATGCCGTGCGGCAGTATTGTGCGGCAGCGGTCCTTTTCCATGTACTGACCGGTAACGTCATTCCGCCTTATCTTGGGGGTGTAAAGCAGGTACTCGTTCTGGGGATAGAATTCTGTAAGTATGTCAATAGTGGTCCGGCTGTGGTTTCCCAGGCCGGTGAAGTTGTTGAACAGACGTTTGGCGTCAAACCCTATCCTCATATCACGATGGCTTACCAGACCATAGAACTTGCTCCCAGTATTGCGGCGTCTGACTCCTTGAGCGAGGAGTAGAGTATCCTAATCTGATCCTTCCAAACCTGCATCAGATTGTCGTTCATGGCGCGTACCATCTCGTCATGGAAAAACTCTTTTGACTTGGTAAGGCCTCCGAACAGCACTATCGCCTCGGGTGAACTGAATTTTACGAAGTCGCCTAATGAACGGCCCAGGATTCTGCCGGTAAACGCAAATATCTGCCTGGCCAGTTCGTCGCCCTGTACGGCGGCATCATAAATGTCCTTTGATGAGATTGATTCGGGGTCAATCTTACGCAACAGGCTGTCACTGCTCTCTTTCTGCAGGAACTCGCGCGCGGTACGTGCCACGCCCATTGCGCTGGCGTAAGTCTCCAGACAGCCCTTGAGACCGCAGTTGCACTGCCGGCCATCCTGTACTACGCATACATGACCCAACTCTCCGGCAAATCCGTCATGACCGTAAACCAGTCTGCCGTGGGATATTATTCCGCTGCCTACTCCTGTACCCAATGTAATCATGATGAAATCATCAATGCCGCGTGCCACGCCATAAGTGTGTTCGCCGCGTGCAGCTGCATTGGCGTCATTGGTTATTCGTACATGCAGTCCTGTAGCCTTTATTAGACGTTCAGCAAGAGGTATAACACATGGCTTGCCTTCTGTGTCACGCGCCCACCTGAGGTTGGGGGCATACCGTATAGTACCGTCCAGACGGTTTGCGTTGGGGGCGCCTATGCCTATTCCCATTACATTGCCCCGATGGGCGGTCTTGCGTATCAGGTCCTTGACGGTTCCGGCCAACAGTTCCAGATACTCATCAAAGTTGTCAATCAACGATGTGACCACACTCTGTTCGAGTATGGTCCCATCTTGTGTGACGACTCCGCATTTGGATGATTGGCCGCCGATGTCTATTCCAATAGCCAGTCGCTCCATATTATCAGTTTGCGGTGAGTTCTGCCTTTATCTTGTCCCACTTGGCCAGAATGTCGCGGTAGTACTTTTCAAGCTTGTCCCACTCATAGAAGTAGGGATATTCCTTGCCCTTGGCATCCTTGTAGCACTCTACGGGCAGTTTGGCCTCCTTCTCGTCGAGCAGTGCCCTTACCAATATGGTGCCGTTCTTGTCCTTGAAGAAAATGAGCTGTATGTTGCTGCCCATGTGTACGATGTCGTAGTTGACCCACTTGCTTGCCAGGTCTTCAATATCCTTGGGAGCGTATCCGCAGTCATTCACCTCCATAAGGCAGAGAAGGGGATACAGTGCAGTGTCATGTCCGTAACGCAGGTTGGCGCTGGGAGTGCCGTTGGCAATGGCTATGTCTGCCTTGTCCAGGAAATCCTGAAGCAGTGTGGCGTGGCCGTAAGGCACCAGATTCTGGGTCAGGTCATTGTAGCCGGATACTGAGTACCAGTACAGGTTGTTCTGAAGCCAGCAGTCATACCACTCATCGTATGTGAACACATCATCCAGGTCAAAACCCAGATATGAGTGGCTGCCCATATTGGCTGCAATATCATATATCTTGGTGTAGAGGTCGTTTGAACGGTCTGATGTAGATGTACTGGTGGAGGTTGAACCTGAGCTGCTGCCTCCGGTAGTTCCGGCACGTGATGAAGATGACGTCCTTACATATCTGGTTATGAATGTAGTATCAGTAAAAAGTGCGCACATGAGACGTTCCGGATTGTTGTGCTTTGCATTGAATGCGTTGACGGCGGCATTTCTCTCGCGACTGTTCTTGGCACTGTTGATGGCCCTGTCCTCGGAGTTCATGTAACCGCGGTCAAAATCACTGCAGTTGTAGTCTATGTTCATCTGTGGCAGTATGCTTGAGAATTCCATCATGGCAGCCGTCATACTGGCCATAACACGATGTGATGTGGTGGAGCGGGCCACGATAGTTGTCTTCTTGTTGAATATCTCCGGGTAGTTGCGGACCATACGGCGGGCTATTCCGCGGTGCTGCTGCTGGCCGACTATTGTAAGGTCACCCAGATGGCCATCGGCATCCTTTGCCATTATTTCAATGCGCCTGAGTACGTCCTTGCCAAAGTCGGTAAGAATACCCTTGTCATTAGCCTGCTGGAGCATTGTCAACGGGTCATTGTACTGAGGGGTGTTGAGCAGGTAGCGTGAACCGTGACGGCCATAATGGCTCATATAGAAAGGCTTGAACCCCTTGGGAGCCTTTGAATAGGTTACGCCAGGATCCTCGTACTGGGTCATGCTTCCTCTGAACTTGTAGAGGTTGTCCTTGTTGATGTCTTGCTTCTTTGTGATTTCAGCACACAGAGCCAATGGGAGCAGAAGCGCCAGGCTCAAGATGACGGATTTCTTCATTTTGGGTCAGTATTTGTAGGTTTTTTATACAATAAATAGGTTTGTTTCGTGCAAAAATAATAAAAAATGGCTTCAAAACAGCATTGGGAGTACCTTTAATATAAAATTTACGGTAAGCTGTAGTTACTGTCATATTTTTGCTAAATTTGCAAGCTACTGCGCAAATTTCTAAACTAAACAATATAACAATGAACAGTAAAGAATTGATGAACAAGGCAGCCGACAATATCCGTATTCTGGCTGCATCTATGGTCGAGAAGGCCAAGTCCGGTCACCCCGGTGGCGCTATGGGTGGCGCTGATTTCATTAACGTGCTTTTCAGCGAGTTCCTGGAGTATGATCCCCGCAACATGAAGTTTGAGGGTCGTGACCGTTTCTTCCTGGATCCCGGCCATATGGCTCCCATGCTTTACTCACAGCTTGCACTCATCGGCAAGTTCTCAATGGAGGAGCTGGCCACACTGCGTCAGTGGGGCTCACCCGTAACCGGTCACCCCGAATTGGAGGTTGCCCGTGGTATTGAGAATACCTCCGGTCCTCTTGGCCAGGGTCACGTTTTTGCTGTAGGTGCCGCCATTGCCGAGAAGCATCTGGCAGCCGTACTGGGCAGTGAGGTAATGAACCACAAGATCTACGCTTACATCTCTGACGGTGGTATCCAGGAGGAGATCTCACAGGGCGCAGGCCGCATAGCCGGTACTCTGGGTCTTGACAACCTCATCATGTTCTATGATTCAAATGACATCCAGCTCTCAACCGAGACCAAGGTTGTAACCGCCGAGGACACTGCCGCCAAGTATCGCGCATGGGGTTGGAACGTATATGAGATAAACGGTAACTGCGTTGATCAGATCCGCGGTGCCCTGACCATGGCTCAGAACGCCAACGGCAAACCGACCCTTATCATCGGTAAGTGCATCATGGGTAAGGGTGCCCTCAAGGCTGATGGTACCAGCTACGAACGTAACTGCAAGACTCACGGTGCTCCTCTGGGTGGCGACGCTTATGTCAACACCATCAAGGCTCTGGGCGGTGATCCCGAGAATCCTTTCCAGATCTTCCCCGAGGTCAAGAAGCTCTATGCTGACCGCGCCAAGGAACTCCGCAAGATCATGGATGCCAAGTATGCCCGCAAGGCTGCCTGGGAGAAGGCAAATCCTGAGAAGGCTGCCCTCCTTAAGGAGTGGTTCAGCGGCAAGGCTCCCAAGATTGACTGGAGCAAGGTTGAGCAGAAGCCCGATGATGCTACACGTTCAGCATCCGCAGCTGTTCTGAGCCAGTTGGCACAGCAGGTTCCCAACATGATCTGCGCCAGCGCTGACCTGAGCAACTCAGACAAGACAGACGGATTCCTGAAATATACCACGAACATGGTTAAGGGTGACTTCAGCGGCGCATTCTTCCAGGCTGGCGTAGCCGAGCTCACCATGGCTTGCTGCTGCATCGGTATGGCTCTGCACGGTGGTGTCATCCCCGCTTGCGGTACATTCTTTGTATTCTCAGACTACATGAAGCCCGCCGTACGTATGGCTGCCCTCATGGAACTGCCCGTCAAGTTCATATGGACTCACGATGCATTCCGCGTAGGTGAGGACGGTCCTACACATGAGCCCGTTGAGCAGGAGGCACAGATCCGCCTTATGGAGAAACTCAAGACTCATAAGGGCAAGAACTCAATGCTTGTTCTGCGTCCCGCCGACAGCGACGAGACCACACAGGCTTGGAAGCTTGCTATGGAGAATACTACTTCACCCACAGGTCTTATCCTGAGCCGTCAGAACATCAAGACCCTGCCCGCAGGCAATGACTACAGCCAGGCTGCCAAGGGTGCTTACATCGTAGCCGGTTCAGACGCTGACTTTGACGTAATCCTGCTCGCTTCAGGTTCAGAAGTATCAACTCTGGTTGCCGGTGCTGAGCTCCTGCGTCAGGACGGTATCAAGTGCCGTATCGTAAGCGTTCCTTCAGAGGGCCTGTTCCGCAGCCAGTCCAAGGCTTACCAGCGCTCAATCCTGCCCGGTAACAAGAAGAAATTCGGTCTCACTGCAGGTCTGCCTGTAACCCTGGAGGGTCTGGTAGGTGCCAGCGGTAAGGTTTGGGGTCTCAGCTCATTCGGTTTCTCTGCTCCTTACAAGGTGCTCGACGAGAAGCTGGGTTTCACCGCCGAGAACGTTTATGCACAGGTTAAGTCATTGCTCAAGTAATGATAGGAATTGCAAGTGACCACGCTGCTTTCCCGTTGAAGCAGTTTGTAATTGAATACTTGAAGGAGAAGGGGCTGGAGTTCAAGGACTACGGCACCTATACTCCCGATAGTTGCAACTATGCCGATTACGGCCATGCTCTGGCCCGCGGCATAGAGAACGGTGAGGTAGAGAAGGGTATTGCCATGTGCGGCAGCGGAGAGGGTATCTCCATGACCCTGAACAAGCATCAGGGTATCCGCGCCGGACTCTGCTGGATCCCCGAGATAGCTCACCTTATCCGTCAGCACAATGATGCCAACGTATTGGTAATGCCCGGCCGATTCATCGATACCGATATGGCCCGCAAGATAATGGACGAGTATCTGAATACCCCCTTTGAGGGCGGTCGCCATCAACTCCGCGTCAATTCCATTCCCGTCAAGTAAATTGAAAATTGAGAATTGAAAATTGAAAAAAGGGCTCGGAATTCTTCCGGGCCCTTTTTAATGTCACGGGTTACGCACCGCATGGCAATTTTCAATTTTCAATTTTCAATTCTCAATTCTCAATTATTTGTGTTCGGTGTAGTAGTCGTACGCCGCTTTCATGTTCTCGCGTACGGCCTTGCTGCTGATGGTTGCGCCCGATACGCAATCAACCGTTGCATAGTCCTTGAACTTGACGTCACGGAACTTGGGCAGCATATATGTCTTTACGTTCTCAAAGAAACGGGGAGTCTCACGATTGGGCAGAGCCTCCACATTCACAATCTTGTCCTTCTTGATGGTAACCTTTACCGGTGTGTTGCCGTGGTAGCCACGGGCATTGCAGATGGTCTCGGTATTGATTGTATAAATTTTACCCTTCTTTTCCATCACTCCGTCATTAAAGTCTTTTGCACCGCATGAGGTGAAAACAGAAAGTGCTGCTACAAATAGTATCTTTCTCATTTTTTTACCTTTTTCTATTAGACTCGAAATAAGTAAAAAGGTTTGACAGTGCCATTGGGGACAGTGCCAATGGTACCGTCCCTTTGGCTCATTTGAAAATAAAGTCCAAGAGGGTGCAAATGGATTTTTCTTTAGTGTTTGAGCTGAATGTGAAATAGATTGCGTGCTTGCCGGTAAGTTCGCCTAGGGTGGGGAGTTTGATTCCCATCTCTGTGGGCTCCTGTCCCATACCGGTTTTGAGTTCAATCCTGCCCAGTTCCTTGCCGCCCTTTGATGTCCAAGGGCTGTCTGCCATGATAGTGATGGTGCCGTCAACACCCTCGGGAATCAGGTTGATGAATAGATACACGTTATTTCTGCCGTTAGTGGCGGTAAAATCAAAGTATTTGTAGCCCACAATAGAGCCGTCGGTGTTGTTGACTACCGGATTGGTATTGTTTTCCAGATCGTAGGGCTTGTCAAACTTGCTGTCCGTGCCGTAGGCCGATGCTACATAAGACCCTGAAAATATGTTGTTGGGCCAGTCGTGAATGGCAGGAGTGGGGCCGGTGTACCAACATGCCAATCCTGCTGAATGTCGCTCCAGAGGATCCAGACCGTTCAATGAGAATCCTTCAGAGTTGTACTCACCTTCCGATATCTCCACCTTGCCGCCCGGGCCCGGAGTAACCTTAACGGTGATGGGTGCAACCATTGCCTGGCGTGCGTACTCATCGGTTCCGGTCTGGCGGTGATAGAATACGTACCACTGACCGTTTATCTCACAAATACCTCCGTGGGTATTGCCGTCTATTGTTGCCGATGCTATGGGCTCACCCTTCTCGTTGACTTCGCGTCCGCGTCCGTCTATTACCGTACCTCCATAGGTCCAGGGACCCAGCGGATTGTCACTGTAGGCGTAAGCCAGCGTGTAGTTTGATGATGGCAGACCGAACTCACCCTCAAGAGTGAAACGGCTGTATATGAACACGTACTTGTCTTGAATCTTGCGTATGGATGATGCCTCAAAGAACTTGAATACTCCGTCCATGTATCGGCCGGGAACCATATCCTCAACAATCTGTGTGCCCGGCTTTACGGTAGCCATCGTAGCGGGATCAAGCTCGGCAGCGTATGATCTCTCAAAGCCCCAATAACCGTAAACACGACCGTCATCATCAACAAACACTGCGGGGTCAAATGCCAGAACGCCGTCAGCCAGGTTGGGGTTGCTCTTGCTCCAGTTGCATACCTCAAAGGGACCGTCCGGGCGTGAACTCTTGGCAATCAGGCCGTTGCGCCCGCCTGCCTGGTCGTTGGGGTAGAGATAGTAGGTCTTGGTACCGTCGGGGGCTGTAACCAAAGTAACATCCGGGGCATACAGGACATCGGCCTGTCCGTTACGGCTTATAGGCTGTCCGTTGGCGTTCTTATCTACTTTAAGTATCTCTCCGTCATAACGCCAATGGATCAGGTCATTAACTGAAGCTGACCAAACAACAAGTTCACGTCCGCAATAGCCTGAAATCATGCTGTCATGTGAACCATATATATAAACACGGTACTGGCCCGGATTGTCCGGATCCTCAAATACATAAGGTTCGCCGTCAGGGATGTGCTCCCATAAGGGCAGGTAAGGGTTTCCTACTGTCATAAGCTCTTTCTCCTGGCTCTGGGCCTGTCCCGAACAGGACACTGTTACGGTTGCACAGCATGCGATAGCCATTGCAAGCCATGAAAGCCCTTTACTATGGTTCATCATTTTGGTTAGGTTATCTGTTTGGAACCACGAAGATAGTAAGAATCTTCCGTTTTATCTCATCCAGCCTTCAACCTTGTAAATCTTTTCGGTCAGTTTGCGCTTTGTCTTGGTGGCATAGTCCATGTACCAGACTTCAAAGCGGGCCAGATAAAATTCGCCCCAGTTACCTTCGTAAATGGAGAACCGCATTGGCTCTGTTATATTTCCCTTGTCTTCTTTTGTGACTTTCCGGAGCGTACTTTCCCTGATACTTTTGGAGGATAATTGTGCGTTTTCCGTCACCTCATAGCATTCCAGCCATATCTCCCCGTCATCAAAAGCCTGGGGTATATAGAGACTGTAATGATATATTCCACCCTGTAAACCGTTCTTGATTTGTAGCCATGTGCTGATGTCATCGGGATTGATGAAATCTGTCAAATCTACAGCCAGACTGTTCCCGTTTTCATCAACTCTGTCAGAGTAGTGTGATGGCAAAGGCTCGTTGTACTCTACATTTTCAGGAATGTTGTGTTGCTTCCCGAAATCATCCACCAGGTCGCTGTTGAACATCCACCATATACCTATGCCAAGTATATTCCAGATGCATAATGCCGTTGCTGCCGCCATCATCAACAGATGCCATTCAACGGCTTTATTGAGTCTTTTGACTATATATGTGATCCATATAATCACATTGCCTGCGTACAGTATCTTGCTTATAACCGATATGGCGCTCCTGCCATTTACAACCTGCAGGATATGTTCGGATACCTCCCCTCCAGTATTATGACAGTCCCTGATAATGAAACACTGTATTATCTGAAGGATAATCAATGGCAGTGGCCAGATCCACCACTTTTGATATAGTTTTTTTGCAATTTCACCCATAGTCAAAAAACAAGGCAGATTCTTGGTTTAGTCAGTCAGGAACAGCGGGCCGGACACGCTGAAGTAACCCTCCTTGCCGTCATGGCGCAGGTGGAAAGTGTCAAGGTATAATATTACCTTGGCCGGTGCATCCGTGCTTGATGCATCCACAAGCGTTCCAGTATAGCTTATTGCATGATTGAAGTCATCCTTGGCTATGTTATCCGGGGTCATCTCGTTCTCCAGTGCACGCAGTTGTTGCAACGGTATGCTGAACTTATACTTGAGTGTCAGATAATCGCCGTTCTTATCAGTCTTGTCCGATATTACCGGAAGCTGCAAAGTGAGTATCTCATCCTTGATGCAGCCTTTATCCAGGTCAACGTGCTCATCGTACATGCGCATCCGGCTGGCATTGGCTGGCAGGTTGAAACTGGTGCTGCCTAGGATGCTGCGATAACGGTGAATCTCCACGTTCCCGTCTTTACCATCCTCAAAAATGTGCTCAGGAATCCTTCCGGTAAGCACGCCTGTATCAATGATATTGTTTACCGATTGGCGTGAGAACTGCCGTTTGAGATAGTCAATACGGCTGTCCAGCTGATGTGATAGAGTGGGGTCAAGGGTGCTCAGGAACCTGCCGTACTCATCATCGCCCATGGCCTTGCCGTCCCAACCATTCTCCTGTAGCGTGGCAGTAACTTTGGTTGTGAGAATCTTTCTTACATAGGTTGAAACATTGATAGGCAGAAGCGTAAGAACAGCGAATGCCAGTATGAATGAAACGGAGATCCACAAAATCCCAGCATTGCGCTTGATAATCAGTACTATGCATACGGCATAACACCAAATGTTGAATGCCACCAGATACAGACGCAGAACGGTAATCCCGTAGTCCGAAATGCGCCGTGTAATACCGATGCTCATAAGGAGCAGCAACGGGAGCATAAGAATAGGCATACGCCGTGTGATAAATCTGACTGCCATCCTGTTCCAACCCGATGCACTCTGAGAAGCCTTCTCAATATACGGATAGACCATTGTAAAGAGTATCACCATAGCTGCCATTGAAGCTGTGACAAGCCATGACACCCAACCATCGGGTAACTGCCATGTAAACAGGATTTTGGCAGCATAGCAATATAATGTAACAAGGTATGCCGCTGCAATAGGCATAAACAGCCTGGTTACCGCGTTCTCAATCAGACGGGACATTTCCATAGGTTGAGCGTCATGCTTCTGCGCGCCCCCGGGTACGGCTTGTATAAGTAATATCGGAGCCAGCAGACAGAAACAGACTATGGCAATGTTACTGTAGCAATGTGAGCTGATAAATACTCCGAACAGCTTCTCAATACCAACCACAAGCAATTCCAATCCACCGCACACTATGCCGCTTACAATCAGCGCGATGCAGACTGCCCCGATGCAATGCAGGCTGAAGTTCCAGAAAGCCACATCGGTCTTGTCACTGAAAAATGAAAGTACAAGCAGTGAAACCACTAAAGTAGCAACAAGAGCTACAACCACATAGGTGTAAGGTGCATAACCCAGCATGTCATAACTGCGCATAAGCAGCACACTCACCCCGATCCATGCAATGTGAATGAGTGCCGATGCCAGCAGGTAGCCCCACCGCCCTTTGTGCTCCTCAAGCCATAGCGAAAGGCTCAGTGAAAGCGCGATACCTGAGGCAGGATACCAAATCATAAAGAACTTCCACTCCTTGCTGATTCCGTGATAACCCTTCCAGTCAAGAATCATCATGCACATCGTAAGCGCAAAAGCAAACGCCACCGTCAGCGGAAACCTCTGGATACTACGCCTTACAGTTTCGGCCAAACCTAAGATTTTTTCCTTTAAGCTGTTCATATTATTGTTTGTCTGGTTCATAGAATCTTATGGTTCCGTACATGTACGGGATAAGGTACATTATTGCGGGAACCATAAATATGCTGATTGAAATAAGGGTATCGTTCTTACCTAAGCTGTTGTCACCTATTAATAATCCCATACATATACTGAAAACCAAGTAGAGAATACCATAGATGAGTAGAACCATGTTTCTATGTTTATTTGTCCTAATATAGGTTAGGGATACAAGATATCCGATTAAGGCTTCTGTCAGCCCGCAGAATACCAGAATAATCCATGTTCCTGGTATTCTTATTTCCGGTTGTTTGGGAGGATATATGGTCTCAACGACAAACAATATTATTGCAGACAATACCAGTTGGATAATAGATGCAGCTATCGGGGTTAACCAAAACATTTTTCTTTTCATATTGTTCTGTTAAATTGGATTTTTAATGAATACCTGTTACTATTGCCCACTCTTTGGAGTCCACAGGCAGATGAATCTCATATAACCGGTCCCCTGCCAGAAATTCCTTGGGAACTCCTCTCGATAGGAAAATGTTTCTTATGGTATCATATCTAGTCTCGTTGTAGAATGCCCAGAAACTGAAATGGAATTTGTTTTTTTCTTCATTGAAGTACCATGGCTTATATTTTGTCTGGTTCTTGCCGCTACCCAAAATATACTCATTCCTGCATGCAGTTCTGATTGCTTTATAGAATGCGGAATCAGGTGTGGTAAGGAACTCCATCTTGAGGGTATCAACGTATTCAAATCTTCCCTTCTCGGGGCTCAATATGGTCTCTATCAATCTGTAAGGCGGAAATTCCACACCTGCATAACCTTCAACAATCTCCTTGTGTGCTCCGGTGGGATCTTTTTTGTACCTGTTTATAGTGACCTTATCGTGAATTACTATGAATAAAACAAGGGCGATGGGTATAATCGATAATTTCAGAAGACACCCTCCGCATCCGGTCCTGTTATAGGCCTCCTTATGTTCGCTGTTATCTGTTCCCATTATTTAAGGCCAAGAAGTGAGCTTAATGCTTCAATATGCGCACTGAATGCATTTCTTCCGACATCAGTCACAGAGTATGAGGTGTTGGGCTTGCGGCCGATGAACTGCTTTTGGGTCTCAATGTACCCCAGTTCCTCCAGAGCCCGGATATGGCTGGCCAGATTCCCGTCCGATACGCCCAGCATCCCCTTTAGGGTATTGAAATCAGACTGCCCGGATGCGGTCAGCACCGACATTATGCCCAACCTAACGCGGCTCTCAAATGCCTTGTCAAGATTCTCAATAGCGGTCATCGGACATCAATGTTTGCGGTCAAACCAGATCTTGAACCAGATACCCCAGATAAGATGCAGAATGCAGAATCCTATTGTCCAGAACATCATTCCGAAAGATGAAAAAGCCAGTGCTGCAACCCCAATCACAATTTCAGCGTATCCCAGATACTTGGTAATGGAAATCTTAAATGCGATTGGAGATATCAGCACCACTGCCAGACCGTAAAACACAAGCATAAAGCAAGGTATCAAGTTCCATAAACCGTTGAATATTGGAGTAAGGCAGACCAATCCGCCTGTGACCATAGCCGTGAAGAAGTTGCCCAGTAAGCGCCGTGTGCCGGCATCGAACGAAAAATCCAGCCCTTCACGGCTTGCCCTGTGCTTTGACATAAGCCAAACTGTCATGAATGCTGCACAGAAAACGGACGCGCAGATAATTGCTACTATAAGGAATGTATCCCAGTCCGGTTGACGAATAGGATTGACGGTAGCGCCCCAAAGCGGACTAACAGTCCCATAAAGAACCAGACTTACTGCTACGGCCCCAAGAAGAGCCCAAACTGCCACTACAATTCCTGCCGTTCCCTCCAGAAACAATACCTTCTGTGAGCGCTCCATCATATTCCTGATATCACTCAGTGTATCCCTAATCTCCTGTTCCTTCATATTATAGTCTATGTATTTTGTGATTCTAAAAGTACTTTGCGCTACAAAGTAAATGTAAACAAACCAAATTACCAAACAAATCCGCAGAAAACTTTTCCCTTTGCGGTAGCCGAACTATTCCCTTTGGGGACCATCAGTGAAGTGGCGTTAAGCGTAGCCCTCCGCAGGATCCCGTTAAGAACGGCGCTTGTCTGACGACGATTAGACCCCGTAGGGGGCTAAGATGGAGGCGTTCGACGTTTAGCCCCCGGAAGGAGCTCGAGTAGTCGTGGAACGTTGCGTCCCCAAAGGGGATAGTACGGCGGTGTAAAAAAAAAGAGCCCTGCAAGCAATCTGCAGAGCTCTTTAAAAGAAATCAAAAACTTACTTAACAGAAAGCTTGTAAATCACAGTGTGCTCATACTTCTGTCCGGGACGAAGAGTTGTGCTGGGGAAGAAGTCGTGATTGGGAGAATCAGGATACATCTGTGACTCAAGTGCGATAGCGGTACGTGCACCGGTATAGACCTGAAGTCCCGGATGGTTGTTCCAAACCTCCATGAAACGGCCTGACTTGGGAGAGTAGAGAGTGGCAACCTGCTCAACCTTACCCGGCTCTTTATGAACCAGGCAGAAGTTGTTGTCATAGTTGCGGACCATACCCTCGGGCACCTGGCCAAAACCGCCGAATCCACCGCGTGCGCCACCCTGACCGGGCTGTGCGGGAGCAGGTGAGTACTGACGGTCGCCAATGCGTACCGGCTTCTGGAAATCATAAGGAGATCCTTCAACCATACCGAAATCACCGGTAGGTATGTTGCTGCGGTCAGTCTCAGTAAAGAAACCGGCATTGATGTAAAGCTCATGATCCATGATGTCGCCATTGCCTACACCGTCCAGATTGAAATAGGTGTGGTTGGACAGGTTGACGACTGTAGCCTTATCGGTAGTGGCCTCATAGCTGATCTGCAGGCCGCCGTCCTTTGTGATGGAGTAGGTAAGGGTAGTGGTAAGAGTGCCGGGGAATCCGTCCAGACCATCGGGCAGTACGCAGCTCAAGATCAGCTTGTTTTTCTTAGCCTTGACAACCGTCCAAGCAGTGTGGTCAAAACCTTTGGCGCCGCCATGCAGTGTGTGCTGGCCGCTGTTCTTGGTAATGTTATACTCCTTTCCGTCCAGAGTGAACTTGCCGTTGGCAATACGGTTGGCATAACGGCCCAGAGCCGGACCTACCATACCCATGTTGTAACGCATGTACTGGTGGATGTCATCATAGTGGGTAACCAGATTGGCGTACTCGCCGTTCTTGTCGGGTGAATAGAGACCTACCACAAATCCGCCGTAGTTGATTATCTGTGCAGCCACCTTACCTTTCTTGATAGTGTAAAGGGCCACTTTCTGACCGTCAATCACAGTGTCATAGGGTGCGCTTGGCAGCAGCGGGAACTTGGGCTTTGCAGCCATAGAGGGCAGACAGCATGCGAATGCGGCTGTCACAGCCAGGATAAATCCTGCACTTTTCTTGATGTTTCTTTTCATATATAAGCATTAACTGTGTGTTCATTTAGGACGTAAAGATAGTTGTTAATTTGTTTCAGCGTATAGTTAAAGGGCATAAATAAAAAACTCAAGTTGCCTTGTAAGGCAAAGATTGATTATTATTCAGTATTTTTGCAATCAGGAGAGGTCTGTCAGATGATAGATGATGAATAAAGGACTGTCAGTATTTTTAAAATCGTTGATGATTATGGTCATATTGTCGGGATGTGGCTTGACAAAGAATGTCGCATCCTATAACGAAAGCGGTACTGGCCAATTGACAACCTTGGATTATGATGAGGAGGAGTTACAACCGGAGATACTCCTGCTGAATGGCACCATAAGCTATGACTCGGCAAAGGCGGTTTACAACATGGCTGTGAAGAATCGGATGCGTGTAAGCGGTTTTCTTAATCTTGATAACGGACCGGTAAATGAGAAAGATGTGCAAGGGCTTAACTATGTACAGCTTGCTCAGGACAGTACGGTACTGAGTATCCACAGGATGGATAACCCTCTGGTGCAGCAGATGGAGTATCACGACGGGGATTCAATGGGTCGTAAGACTGTACATTTCAAAGAGGCACCATTTTATATGAGGTTACAGCTTAACCCGTTGGCAGACAGGATTCTTTTCCGAAACGGCGGTGATGCCATAATGACATTGGGTGTAAAAGATAAGTAGAAATGCATAAGAGACTTTGTTTATTAAGGTTTTTGCTTGCTGTAGTGGCAGGAATGCTTGTTGCCGCTCCTTGTGCAGCGCAATATACTCTTGATACGCTGATATACTCAGGTGACAGCAAGAATATCACTGACATTGTCTTTCTGGGTGACGGATATACCAGCACCCAGCTTTCAAAGTTTGTGCGCAACGTGAAGGAGCATTCTAATTACTTTTTCAAGAAAGAACCTTGGAAACGCTACAAGAACATGTTCAATGTTTTTTATGTCCAGACCGCTTCCAATGTAAGCGGTGCGGGAAAGACCCCTGACGCACCTATAGACAATTTCTACGGAACCACGTTTGGTTGCGCGGGAGTTGACCGTATGCCATGGCCTACAGATATGAATAAGGTCTTTGAGGTCTTGAACAAAACCAAACCTGATTATGACATGATAATAATATTGGTCAACTCAACCAAGTATGGCGGTGCCGGGAATGAATATTACAAGATGATGTGCGTATCGCTGGAAAGCAGCTCCAAGGAGACCATCTGTCATGAGGCGGGTCACTCTTTTGCCGGACTGGCCGATGAATACTGGTATGACAGGACTACCGAATGCCCCAATGATGCCCAAAAGATAAATCCCGTGAAATGGCAGAGATGGGTGGGCACTGAAAAAGTGGGAGTCTATCCGTTTGAGGATACTGAAGGGTGGTACAGACCTCATGAGAACTGCCTGATGCGTTACCTGGACCGTGAGTATTGCGCGGTATGCAGGGAGGCTATCATCGAGAAGATCCATTCCACAACCAAGAACCTTGTCTCATATACCCCTGCAATCCGCAGGAACACAATAGAGACCGACAGCAGCCTTACATTCAAACTGAACCTGTTGACCCCGTCGCCCAACACACTGAAAGTGGATTGGAAACTGGATGACAGTCTGATAGCACGCAATATCGATACCCTGCGACTGTCTTGCAATGACATGACAGTGGGCAGTCATAGGCTGGTGGCGTATATTGAGGACACAATCCAACTGGTACGCGTTTCCGGGCATTCCAAAATACATCTTTCTACAGTTACATGGAGAATAATCAATGAAGGATCGTCGGGCGTAGATGCACTGGAATCATACGATGATACGTTTTCTGTAGGTCCGCTCCCATTTTCCGATGAGCTCACGTTCAGTAGCATAACCAACTTGTCCCAGCCTGTCACGATGGCGCTTTTCAACATACAGGGTGGTCTGGTGGCTGAAAGCACTTTCGCTCCCGACACTCCGTGCAGGCTTTCAACGGCAAACTTAAGTCCGGGCATATATCTGCTTTACGTACAGGTGGGCGACCGTATGGTATATTCACGTAAGGTGGTGAAAGAATAAAAATTGGGACGTGATGCCTTAATTGTTCTGGCCGGGACGGTTGAACTGTGGCTGGCCGGCGGGTCTTTGCTGTTGGCCCGGACGTGGCTGGCCCTGCTGGAACTGGTGTCCGCGGGACTGCTGTATGTCTTTTAGTATCTGGCTGTTGAACTGATCCTCGGCATTCTGGACCTTAAGGATCTTGGAGGCGGGGAGTACCTGCTTGAACTTTTGCAGATATTCTTTTTCCAGTTCTGCAATCTTTATGTTGGTCTCAGCCTGGGCATCTATGGCCTTGAGGCTCTGCTCCTGGGATGCTTCCGGACCTGCTGCCTCACGCATGACGCGGCGGATCTCGCGGTTCAGTTCACGTTTTTTCTGCTGAAGCTCGTTGTAGAGAGGAAAGAAAGCGGCGGCCTCATCATCGGTGAGCCCGGCTTTATCAATAAAGAAAGCTTTCTGCTGATTCCAATATTCTGCTGCAGAGAACTGGTCGATGCGGTTAGGGACCTGCTGCTGGCCTGCTCCGTTAAGCTGTGGCGCTGCACCGTTGTTGCGCTGCCATGCATGTTGCTGCGTACCCCAACGCTGTTGACCGCCTTGCCCCGGCTGATTCTGGCTAAAGACAGGGCATAGTGCAATTATTGCTATCAGAAAAAGAATAAGCTTTTTCATAGGGGTCAGTTGGCATCCACAAATGTGTAGTACAATGTAAAGTCATCAATCATGGCTGTCTCAAGGAATGAGTCTATGTACTCATCGGAATAGATGGTTGTCTCCTCAATCTCGGCCACCTGTGCGGCGTTGTTGCGGGAACTGATGCCCACGGCAGCCTTGATGCAGAAGAATATGCCTGCAAACGCTGCGGCTGCATACAGGTAAGGTCTGATGCGCATCCACGGGGTGACAGTAATCCTGGTGGAATAGACGGACTCCTGCTCAGGCAGCGCGGCCATGATGTTCTGCGTCAGGTTCTCAAAGTAACCTTCCGGAACAGTGAACGGGCGGCGGGGCTCGTGCTCATCAATCTTGTATATTCTATCTTTTTTCATCCGTTGTTTAGACTTATTAACAATAAAATGGTTTAATCTATATTGTTGAAATACTCTTCAATTTTTTTTACTGCAATATGGAATGATGCCTTGAGGGCTCCCACGCTTGTTCCCAGGGCTTCTGATATCTCCTCATATTTCATCTCGTTGAAATACTTCATGTTGAATACCATGCGCTGTTTGTCGGGCAGGGTGGCTATTGCCTCCTGAAGCTGTCGCTCGGTAAGGTCTCCGTCAAAGTAGGGGTCGCTTTCCAGACGGTCGGCTATGCTCATCTCGCCTTCATCATCGGTTTCAATGGGAACGGTCACTTTCTGGCGGTTCAGGAAAGTAAGAGTCTCGTTTATGGCTATGCGGTAGAGCCAGGTGGATATCCTGGAATAACCCATGAATGAGTCCAGGTTGGTCCAGGCCTTGATAAATGTGTTCTGGAGTATGTCATTGGCATCCTCATGCGACAGGACCATGTGACGTATCTGCCAGTAGATCTGCTCGCTGAAATTGCGTACTATGGCTTCAAAGGCACGGTGGCGGGAGAGCTCATCCTCATGGAGCATCTCCAGTATCCTGCGTTCATCATATGCCATCATTGCCATAGCCGGTCTGTGTCAGATTGTTACGGTCAGGTTCTCCTTGGCCAGGATGGTATCCTTGAATATTTGCTGTGCCTCTTCAAGCAGTATGTTCTCATCGGGGTAACGTGCGGAGAAATGGCCCAGCATGAGTTTGCCTGCACCTGCCTCTGCAGCTGTGCGTGCTGCGTCGGTGGCAGTGCTGTGAAAATGCTTATTGGCGCGGTCTGCGTCCTCTGCGGAGTATGTGCAGTCATGATAGATCATGTCTGCTCCCTTGATGACGGGAATCATTGAGGGATTGTAGGCGGTATCACAGCAGTAGGCATAACTGCGGCCCGGATCTGCCGGCTTGGTCAGGCGGTCATGAGGTACTACGGTGCCGTCAGGTGCGGTAAAGTCACCTCCCTCCTTGATGCGGTTGTAGTCCCACTGGGGCACACCGTAGAAATCGGCGGCGGCACGGTCAAGATGGTCCGATGTGGGTTTCTCGCGGAACAGGAACCCGGCGCACGGCACACGGTGACGCAGCGGGAATGCGGTCACGGTAAGCGAACGGTCATCATAGATAACGGCAGTCTCTGCAGTGTCAAAGCCCTGAAACTCTACCGTAAATTCCAGGTCACGGCAGTAAAATGCCATCTCCTGACTAAGCATTGGTTCCAGCTCCTGCGGAGCATGTATATAAAGAGGTGCGGTACGGCCCAGAAGTCCGAATGACGATATCATGCCCAGCAGCCCAAAGCAGTGGTCTCCGTGCAGATGTGATATGAAAATGTGGTTGATACGGGCAAACGCCACGCGTGAGCGGCGCAGCTGTATCTGCGTGCCCTCTCCGCAGTCCACCATGAACAGCTTTCCGCGTACCTCTACCACCTGAGAGGATGTGTAGTGCTTGGGGCTGGGAGTGGCCGAGCCGCATCCCAATATGGTGATTTCAAACTTTTCCATATCAACGCTCCAAAAATACAAAAAAGGACCGCACGCGCGTGCAGTCCTTTTATTAAAAAGTAATAATCAGGGATTACTTGTTACCACCTTCCAGCTGCTCCTTGAGAGCTGCAAGAGCGTCGATGTCACCAAGGGTGGTTGAAGCGGCCTGGTTCTGGATAACCGGCTCCTCTTTCTCCTTCTTGGCGGTAGCCTTGCGTGCAGCCTTCTTCTCGGCCTTGGCCTCAGCCTTGGCGATATCCTCGAATATGCGGCTGTGTGAAAGGATGATTCTCTT
>JAEEGL013234874.1_pt1 | contig 99932 bp, 88 predicted proteins | sample 9134231 | NCBI WGS metagenome assembly JAEEGL01 (sample SAMN16246548, study PRJNA631951) | gut metagenome | biome: gut microbiome; feature: rumen; material: fiber-attached | host: Bos | place: Iran: Karaj | collected 2018-10 | reverse complement strand
TTAAAACTCGTTTGCCTATTATGAAATTGCAGTCCTTTATCTTCGCAACTCGAAAAAACTCGAATTCTAAAATTTACAGACTTTTAATCTCTAACTTCTTTACCTCGTTGTAATCTCTCTCAGTATTGTCAAATAACTAGATTTCGTTTCGATAAAACTCAGTTCCTTTCGAAACGGGCTGCAAAGATACGGACTTTTTTGAATCCTGCAAATCTTTTTACAAAAAAATCGAAAAAAAAGAGGGCCATCCGGCCCCCTCTCTATTCAGCATACAGCGCTATGATGTTCAGGATCACCTTTGACGCCGCCTCCATGCTTTCCAGTGGAACGAATTCCATCTTTCCGTGGAAGTTCAGGCCTCCTGCGAAGATGTTGGGACAAGGGAGACCCATAAAGGACAGGTTGGCTCCGTCTGTGCCTCCGCGGATGGGTTGTATCCTGGGTTTGATACCCTCCATTTCCATGGCCTTTATGGCCTTCTCCACCACGTGGTAGTGGGGCTCCACCTGGGTGCGCATATTATAATATTGGTGACGTATGTTCGCGGTGGCAGTGCCTTCACCATACTTACGGTTGATGAAGTCGACGCAATCCTGCATGACCGCCTTCTTGTGCTCGTAAAGGGCCATGTCGTGGTCCCTTATTATATATGAGATAGTAGCTTCCTCGACCGTTCCGTTGAATCCTATCAGGTGGAAGAAACCCTCATAACCTTCGGTATACTCCGGCTTCTGCTCGACAGGGAGCAGGCTGTTGAGCTCTATGGCGATACGCATCGCGTTCTTCATCTTGCCCTTGGCATAGCCGGGATGCACGTTCCTGCCCTGGATGCGGATGGTCGCGGCTGCGGCGTTGAAGTTCTCGAACTCCAGTTCGCCGAGGTCGCCGCCGTCCATCGTATAGGCATAGTCGGCGTCGAACTTCTTGACGTCGAACTTCACCACGCCGCGGCCGATCTCCTCGTCCGGAGTGAATCCGATGCGGATCTCGCCGTGCTTGAACTCAGGATGTGCCATGATGTCCTGGACGGCATCCATGATCTCGGCAACGCCGGCCTTGTCGTCGGCGCCGAGCAGGGTGGTGCCGTCAGTCGTGATGAGGGTCTTGCCCTTGTGTCCGAGCATTTCGGGGAACTCGGAGGGTTTGAGGAAAAGTCCAGGCACGCCCTTCAGGGCGATATCGCCTCCGTCATAGTTTTCGATGATCTGCGGCTTGATATCGGCGCCGGAAGCATCCGGAGAAGTGTCGACGTGGGCAATGAACCCAAGCTTCGGGACCTGCTTGTCGGTATTGGCCGGGATGCGGCCCATCACATATCCGTACTCGTCCATTTCGGCCTCCACGCCCATGGCGCGGAGTTCGTCGCGCAGCATGGCCAGCAGGGTCAGTTGCTTGGCGCTGGAGGGCTGGCTTTCCGACTCTTCGCAGGACTGAGTGTCGACTGCTACGTATCTGAGGAATCTGTCAAGGATCTTTTCCATATCATTTGTCTTTTTTCATCGATGCATAAATCATATAAGCCACAAGGCACAGGAACGGGATGATGGCTACGGCCTCTCCGAAGCGGCCGTTCCAGCCATACATGAACCAGTCGACGTTGGCGAACTTGAGGATGGCGCTGACCACGCCCATGAGGGCGCCGCCCGCTATGAAGCCGCTGGCGATGAGGGTGCCCTTCTCCTGGCGGGCGGCGTTGACAGCCTTGTCCTTGGAGCGGGAACCGACGTACCACGAGATGGCGCCGCCGACGAGCAGCGGGAGGTTAAGGTCGATGGGGATGAACATTCCAAGGCAGAATGCAAGCGCAGGTACCTTGAACACAGTCAGAAGGATGGCGATCAGCGCTCCGATGCCGTAGAGCAGCCAAGGGGCGCTTCCGCCGTTCATCATGGGCTGTATGACCGCGGCCATGGCATTGGCCTGAGGGGCTACGAGGGCGTTGTCACCGACGAATCCATAGGTCTTGTTCAGCACGAGCATGACGCCCGCTACAGTCACGGCAGCGACGAGCGTGCCGACGAATTTCCAGGTCTCCTGTTTGGCGGGAGTCGTGCCGATCCAGTATCCTATCTTCAGGTCGGTGATGAATGCTCCGGCCATCGAAAGCGCGGAACAGACCACTCCGCCGATCAGCATCGCCGCCACCATGCCGGCATTGCCTTTCAGGCCGACGGCCACGAGCACGAGCGAAGTGATGATGAGGGTCATGATGGTCATGCCGCTTACGGGGTTGGAACCGACTATGGCGATGGCGTTCGCAGCCACGGTCGTGAACAGGAAGGAGATGACGGCCACGATGACAAGGCCGATCAGCGCCTGCCAGACGTTGTTCACGACGCCTCCGAATGCGAAGAAAGCGAAAACGGCAAGGAGGGCGATTATGATGCCGAAGATGACGGATTTCATCGAGATGTCCTTCTGAGTGCGCTCGACGGAGACGGCCGTCTCGCCCGGCTTGCGCCTGAATTCGCCGGCTGCGAGGCCGACGGCGGACTTTATGACGCCCGCGGAGCGGATGATGCCGATGATACCCGCCGTAGCGATGCCGCCGATGCCGATATGGCGCGCATAGTCCTTGAATATCTGGTCCGGGGACATCTGGCTGATGGTGTCGACGACACCCGTATGCATCAGGTCGATCACGTTTCCTCCCCACAGGAGATTCATCAGCGGGATGATGACGAGCCAGACAAGGAACGAGCCGCAGCAGATCACGAATGCGTACTTGAGACCGATAATATAGCCGAGGCCGAGCACTGCGGCGCCGGTGTTGAGCTTGAGGACGAGTTTGGCCTTGTCGGCTACGACCTGGCCCCAGTGCATCACCGTCGTAGTAACCGTCTCGCTCCATGCGCCGAAGGTCGCCACGATGAAGTCGTACAAACCGCCTATAAGACCGCTGATAAGCAGGGTCCTGGCGCCCTTTCCGCCGCCTTCACCGTTGACGAGGACCTGGGTGGTCGCGGTAGCTTCGGGGAAAGGATACTTCCCGTGCATCTCCTTGACGAAATACTTGCGGAAAGGGATGAGGAACAGGATGCCGAGCACGCCTCCGAGCAGCGAAGAGAAGACCATCTGCCAGAAATTGACGTCCAGGCCGAGGATATAGATGGCCGGCAGCGTGAAAATGGCGCCTGCCACGATGGAGCCGGAACAGGCGCCGATGGACTGGATGATGACATTCTGGCCGAGACCGCCCTTCTTGCCCAATGCGCCCGTCACGCCTACGGCGATGATGGCGATGGGGATGGCGGCCTCGAATACCTGGCCCACCTTGAGGCCCAGGTAAGCGGCCGCCGCCGAGAAGATGACGACCATTATGAGGCCCATTATCACTGAATAGGGCGTGACTTCCGGGAAACTCTTTTCGGGGCTGAGGATGGGTTTGTACTCCTCGCCCGGCCCGAGTTCGCGGTGCGCGTTCTCAGGCAAAGAATAGTTCTTGTTCTCTTCCATGACTTATGGATCGGTTATTTGTTCTGTTTCCGGTTCTCCCTGCGTTCCTTCTGCTTCTCGTATCTCCGGATGTATCTGTCAAGCTTCTTCTGGTCCCTGGCGGCTTCTTTCTGGGCGGAAAGGACGGCCTCCAGGGTACGTTTGCGTTTCTTCTCCAAGGCCTTGGCCTCCTTGGCGGCTTCCTTGGCGGCGTCGCGGGCGTCGAGTCTGGCCCAGCGGGCCTCCCGCGCGTCGACGCGGGCCTGCCGCTTGGCCTCGGCCTCCGCCTTGCGCGCGGCCTTCTCTGCCGCCTTCTCCGCCGCCTCGGCAGCCTTCTGCTCCTCGGGAGTCAGTTCACGGACAGGTTCTTCTACTCTCTCCGGCAGTTCGCCGGAGACGGAAACGCTATCCATGGCGGGAACAATATCCTCCTCAGGCTCCGGAACCGTCGTTACCGAAGCCAGCGAATCGGCTGCAGCCGAAGCCGCAAGGCTGTCCTGAACGGCCTCCAGTTCAGCCTGTTGCTCAGCCAGGGCCTGCCTCCTGCGCTCCTCCGCATGGCGGACCTGGCGCAGGGAATCAGCCGCGGCCAGTTTCTTAGCTATGGCCCTCATGTGCCCGGGGAAGAAATTCTCCGTCTGCGTGAACTGCGGCAGCGAGCGTGCAAGATACTTGGTGCGCTCGGATCTCCTGAGTTCCAGCGGAGTGATATCGGACTTATCCCGGGGCCGGAGTTCCGGCTGCCAGTTGAAGCCCTTCATCTGCTTCTCCTCCGGAGGAAGCTGAACTACCGGATATGCGTCGTTCTTAGGGTTGTCGAAATAATAGATGCGGTCGATCTCGCCATCCACGAAGTTGGCGGTAATCATCTTGGCCTCAACCTTGTTGACGGTCGCAAAGGCGTCGTTTTCCTTGAGGTAGAACAGGGCTTGCGAGCCTCCGAGAGCATCGAAGCGCTCAAGCGCCGTGGTGCTGTCGAAATAGGCCAGGATCTCGGCACCCTTGATCTGGTCGAAGCAGATGGTGTCCTCCTGTATGATGATGAAGGCGTTGGACATCAGGCTGGCCTTGTCCATACGCTGGTTCTTGATCGAAACCGTAAGGCTGTCAGACGTATACTGCCTGTTCCCCTCGTTCCAGATTATGGGCGAAATGAAAAGCCGGGCCAGTGAGTCGAGATCGGTGTACTCCAAAGAGTCGCAGCGTGCCTGCATATCAGACTTGAACATCCGGATGTGGCCGGTCGCGGTCAGGAAACCTATGGCGGTGGTGTCGCGGTTGGCCAGCGAGTCGGCTACGAAGCGTGCGCGCTCCGCAGCCAGCGAATCGGCCATAGCGATAGAATCGAGAACGAACTTCTCGCGCTGCGCTATGGAGTCCAGGCGCAGTTTCTCGGCAAGTGCCACGGAATCAAGCGGCTCTACCTCGATAACTGCCAGGGAATCAAGCGTATCGACCGGCTGTTGCAGGTCATCCATGGGAGGCAGCGAATCCTTGTCGATCTTCAAAGAATCCACCGGAGCATCCGCTGCCGATCCGGCCTGAGGCCTCCCTCCGATGGGAGATTGTGCATCACCGCTGTCACCGCTGTTCCCGCTGTCCTCGCTGTTCTTGGCGCGGTATGAGGCGACGGCGTCAACGGACATGTCTTCCAGACGCTTTCCGGCCATCATGATGATGTTGCCGTCAATGTCGCACTTTGGAACGGTATGGTAGACCATCCTGTCCGCCGCCATATACACCGTGTCTATCTGGCCTCCCTGGTCGGTCTCGGCGATCACGGATGCGTTGCGTTCAAGGACGACCCGCGACAGTGAATCGGTATAGAACAGGCGCTCGGAAAGAGCGGAGACATTGCGGGTCGTATCCATGACCTGGACATTGCCGAACATTTCGAGGTCATTGCGGGCACGGTCGAAATACAGGGAGTCCGCCCAGCCTTCCTGGGTATCGGACATCATGTGTACATCCTCGGTAAAGAAGAAACGTTCGTTCGCCTTGTCGTAGGAGCCGGTCTCGGACGAGAGCATGTTCTTACCCTTCCAGGCATCCAGGCCCCCGAAGAACTCGGCGAAATCGTAATCCGTATGATACAGGAGCTTACGGGTCTTGATATAGACCGAATCCGTGTACATGTTCACGTTGCGGTCGAAGGTGAAGAGCTTCTCCTTGGAATCGTAAGTGCCATCCGTGCTTTCAATTACCTGCCCGTCCTTGTCGCGCATGGAGCCTCCGCGCTGGAAAACGGCCACACTGTCCTTGGTGTTGTAATCAAGGTTTCTGGTCCTGAGGGTGTTGCCGTCCTTGTCCAGAAGCTGGACGAGGGTACCGCGGAACTGGGCAAGGTCCTCGTCGATGAGGTATTCCAGCCTCTCGCTCGACAGGACCGTCCTGTCCTGGATGATCTGGACATGGCCGTATGCATTGATGACCCGGTCGTCCACGTTCCACTCGGCTGAATCGCAGACGAGATAGGTGTTGTTATGGAAGAAACGGGGGTTGATGGCCCTGCGGAAACGGACTCCCCTCCTGGTCGTAAACTGCTCGAGGGTATCGGCGCTCACCAGCGTGACCACGCTGTCGGCCTGCTGCCCCCTGCCACGCTGGGCGGACAGCGGCGGGCACAGTGCCGATACAAGCAGCAGTACGAGTAATGTCTTGCGCAGGGACATCGGGAAGGACTAGTCTTCACGGAACTTGCCGGCCCAACCCGAACGGTTGAACTCGCAATCCTTGAACATCGGGTCGAGGACGATGTAGGTTTCAGTAATTTTCTGTTCGATGAACTTGTCGATGACGGCCATCTGCTTCTCATACCTCACCTGTGAGGCTATGTCGGTGAAATCGGTTTCGAAGGAAGCGGTGTGTGCCGGCAGCACCTTGTCCAGGCGGATGATCTTGTAAACGAGATTGCCATCCCTGCCCTCATTGTCAAGGGAAGCGATAGGAAGGGAGATCTCTCCCTCCTTGAGGTCGCTGATGGCGGCATAGTCCTGAGGCTTGATCTGGTCTACCTCGAAATACGAGGAGCCGGTATTGGGGTCGGCCATCTGACCTCCGTTGGTACGGGTGGCGGGGTCTTCGGAGTAGAAACGTGCGGCCAGTTCGAAAGTCACCGCCTTGTTCTCTATCTCGGTACGGAGCGAGTCGAGAGTCTTGAAAGCCTTGTCCTGATCGGCCTGGGTGTACTCCGGACGGAGAAGGATGTGGCGGGCATTGAACATGTCGCCCTTCTTCTCCAGGACCTCTATGATATGGAACCCGTCAGGAGTCTCCACTATCTGGGAGATGGTCCCGGGCCTGAGGGACATTGCCGCATCGGAGAACTGGGGCCAGTAAATGGACTTGGATGCCATGCCGAGCTCGCCGCCCTTCCTGGCACTTCCGGTATCCTCGGAATAGATGCGCGCCAGCGTGGCGAAGCGCTCGCCGTTGATGATGCGCTCGCGCAGGGCGAGGAGACGCTCCTTGACTGCCAGGGCTGCCGCTTCGCGGTCGGGATAGAGACAGATCTGGCTCATCTGGTATTTCATAGGGACGACAGGGAGCCTGGAAACGTCTACGGTGTCGAGATACTGCTTGACATCGAAAGGAGTCATCTCGGGAATGGTCTCGGCGAGATTGGACTGCTCCTGCTGGGTGAGGCTCATATCCTCGAACTGCTGGCGCCACTCTTCGCGGAGACGGTACAGGGGCTTATGGAAATACTCTTCCACCTGCTCGTCACCGCCAAGCATAGTGCGGACCTCGTCGATGCGGCTGGAAAGCTGGTTGTCGACCATGTCGCTGTTGATGGTAAGCGAGTCGACGCGGGCCTGCATCAGGAAGAGCTTGGATTCGAGCATCTGCTCCAGGATCTCACAACGCATGTTGAGGTCGGAAGAAGAGCCCTGTGCGCGCATGACCTGCACCTGCGACTCGATGTCGGAAAGCGTGATCATCTCGCCGCCCACGACCGCGACTATCCTGTCGATCAATCCTCCCTGGTATCTCTGTGCGGAAGCCGCGTTGCCGAACAGGCAAGAAAAGGCGGCGCACGCCAGTACGATGAATGTCTTTCTCATTTCTCAGAATAAATAATAAAATTCTCCTTGGCAACGGCATTGTCAAGCAAGTCTTGTTCCAAAGTCGACAGAAGCTGATGCTTCCTCGTGCTTATTATGATGTCCCGTATGCGCTGCTCGCAGAAATCCAACGGAGCGAGGGTGCCGGCGCTGCGGGTATCAAGTACATAGGCGAGTTTCACGTCCCCCCTGTCCTCCCGCATCTCGATATAGGATCCGGATAGCCTGGAGAGCATTGTGCCATAATCCGTACCGAACTCCCTCGCAAGCGAAACGGCGTCTATCCAGCGGTCCGACCAGTCGGCGTAGCGAAGCGCCGACGAATATGCAAGACTGTCGGCCTCGGCAATGTCTTCGTACTTGTTGGACGACATCTTCCTGCGGATGGTCTCGTAATTCGGGGAGTCCTCCATTATGTCCAGGAAACGGGCCTTGAGGATGGGGACATCGAGCATGAAAAGGTCGTTGTGGGAGTCGTAATAGGCTTCTATCTCATTGCGCGTCACCGTGGTGTCGAGGCGTTCGTTGACATAACGCTGCTCGTAGCGGTATCGCAACAGGGAATTCTTGTAGGCGTCGAGTTCCCTGGAAACATCCTTTTCCGACTTGGAGAGCTGCTGGGTTGCCATGTCGAGGAAAAGCTGCTCGGCAGCCCAGGAACGGATGTACTGGTCTGCGAGATTGGCGCTGTCCTCTGGCGCAACGCCGTTGGGGATGTATGCCTCCAACTCGGTCAGGTAAAGTTTGTGCTGGCCGACCTTGGCCACGACGTCCCCGTCGTGCACGAAATCTCCGATCGCACGACAGGAGAGAAGCAGCACGGAAACGGCACAGACAAGTATGTTACGCAGCACTTTCACTTCATTAAGCTTGTAACTGGCAAATATAGGAATAATCTTTGTCAAACAAAAATCGGAGGGTCCAGAAGCGCACCCTGACGGGTGTCCCTGGCTTCCAGACGGTCGTCAAGCATGTGGAGTATCTGGAAGTTGCGGATCAGTCCCCAGCGGGTCTTCTCGACGAAACGGGGAGGCACCTCGCCGGCTATCCTTTCGATATACAGGTCCGGGCGAAGACGCTCGAGGATGTCGACGATGAGGTCGAGGTATTCGTCCAGCGTCCATTCCAGAAAACGCTCCGGATGCTCCTTTGCCTCAGTCTCCATCCTCGTCCCCCTGACCAGCTGGAGTTGATGGAATTTCACGCTCCGGAGAGGCAGTGAATTGATGACGGCGCTTTGGTCCAGGAGCATCTGCCGGGTCTCGCCGGGAAGGCCGAGGATGAAATGCGCACCTACGTCGAAGCCGCGCGCGGCGGTGGTTTCGACAGCCCTGCGGGCGCATTCGAAACCGTGGCCGCGCCCGATATGCTCCAGCGTCGCGTCGTAACAGGATTCGATGCCGTATTCGATCTGCACGACAGGCGTACGGAACGGGCCTTCCTTTCCGGGAAGCGGAGTGTCCCTGAGTTCCTCCAGCAGGTCCAGTTTCACATCATCGATGCAGTCCGGCCGTGTACCGATCACGATGCCCGCCACCTGCGGGTGCGCAAGCGCCTCGGAGTAGACCCGGCGAAGCCTGTCCACAGAGCCATAAGTATTGCTGAACGACTGGAAATAAGCAAGATAATGCGATGCGCCGCGATAACGGACCTTATGGAACTCTATGCCTTCGTCCAACTGTTGCGCTATGCTCTTTCCGGGAGTGCTGTAACCGGGATGGAATGCGGCGTTGTCACAGTAAGAACAGCCGCCGGTACCGACGGTGCCGTCACGGTTTGGGCAGGTGAAGCCCGCATCGACCACAAGTTTCTGCAGACGCCCGCCATATCTGGCGCGGATATACCCCGCATATGAATTGTATCTCTTGTCCATCCGTCAACTGCAAAGTTACAGGATTTTGCCTATATTTGTATCAAATGAAAGCGGATATGAAAAAGCTCGTTTCAGTGCTCGTCACACTGGCCGCGGCTCTCGTCGCGGCGGCCCAGGTCCCCGAAGGGGACGGCCGCCGCTGGGCAGTGGTCGACCTCTCGGTCAACTTCATGCGCGAAGCGCCCGACTACACCGCCGAGAACGGTGACCAGGCCCTGATGGGCACTGTCGTGGAAATCATCGGAGAAGATTCTTATTGGCGAAAGATCGTCAGCCCCGAACCGTACACTGCCTGGGCTACCGAGCTCGGCCTCAAGGAGATGGATGCCGCGCAGGCCAACGCCTACATCGCCGCCCCGAAATACATCTGCACGGCCGATATCACTTACATCCATTCCGAACCTTCCGCCAAGTCCTCCAAGGTCAGCGACATGGTAATGGGCGGGCTGGTACGGACCGTGTCCGACAGCAGGGGCAGACCGGTGAAAAAAGGGCGCTTCCTTGCCTGCCGACTGCCTTCCGGCAGGCAGGGATGGGTGCTGAAGACGGATGTGGAAGACTTCCGCGCCTGGACGGACTCCAGACGCCCTTCCGGAGAGAATATAGTGGAGACCGCCCTCCGTTTCCTGGGAGTGCCGTATATGTGGGGCGGGACCTCCATCAAGGAGGTGGATTGCAGCGGGCTCACGCGATGCGCCTTCTTCATGAACGGCATCCTGCTGCCCCGCAACGCATCGCAGCAGGCCCGCACCGGCATCGAAGCGAGCCTTGACGCGCTTGAACCGGGCGACCTGCTCTTCTTCGGCACACAGGCCACCGACGACAAACCCGCGCGCGTCAACCACGTCGGCATATACATCGGCGAAGGCCGTTTCATCCATTCGTCCCACTACGTGCGCATCAGTTCGCTGGACCCGGCATCCCCCGACTACTATGAGCGCAAGCCACTGCTGGCCAGAAGGATAATCGGCCACCAGAACGACGGGCAAGGCGTAGTGGACCTCATCGACAGCCGCTATTACTTTCTTCAATCCAAATAAACTATAGAAAACCGAAGAGTCATGAAAAAGGGAATTGGAATCATAGGCTGCGGGAAGATAGCACAGATCCGCCACATCCCGGAGCTGGCCGCACACCCGGGAGCAAAGATCGTGGGTTACTACAATCCTACCAGGTCAAGGGCCGAGCAGATGGCCGCCAGGTACGGAGGCAAGGTCTACGGTAGCATTGACGAAATGCTGGAGGACCCCGGCATCGAGGCCGTGGTCGTGAGCCTGGCGAACGTCGCACACGCCGAGGTGTCCATCAAGGCTCTCAGGGCCGGAAAGGATGTCCTGTGCGAGAAGCCCATGGCCACCACCATCGATGAATGCATCGCCATGATGGACGCAGCGAAAGAGTCCGGAAAACTCCTTCTCATCGCGCAGAATCAAAGGCTGGCGCAAGCACATCAAGCCGCGAAACAACTCATCGGAGAAGGAGCGATCGGCAAGGTCATTTCCTTCAGGATGACCTTCGGCCATTCCGGCCCGGAAAACTGGAGCATCAATCCCGGCAAGGGGACCTGGTTCTTCAGCAAGGAGAAGGCCGCGATGGGAGTCATGGCGGACCTTGGGATACACAAGGCCGACCTCATCCAATACATCCTCGGATGCAACGTCACAGGAGTGACGGCCATCCTTGCCACCATCGACAAGACAGGCCCGGACAACGCCCCCATACCCGTCGACGACAACGCCGTCTGCATTTTCAGGATGGGCAACGGCGCAGTCGGCACAATGACGGCAAGCTGGACCTACTATGGAGCAGAGGACAACTCCACGGTCATCTACGGCACCGAAGGTATCATGAGGATCTACGACGATCCACGCTGTTCCCTCAAGATAATCGCAAAGGACGGAAGCGTCAAGGAGATGGACCTCGAGTCCATACAGACGAACGACAACCAGACGTTCTCTGGTGTTGCAGATGAATTCATCGAGGCGCTATCCACGCGCCGCGGCGGAGTCCTCGATGCAGGAGGTGTACTGCCCGCCATGAGGGCGGTTTTCGCCGCTATCAGAAGCTCGGAGCAGGGGTGCTATGTCCCCATACCGGAGAATGAACCTTGACCACACCGGGGTTCTTCAACCTGAAAGAGGCCTTTTCCCTTAAGTCCCTGACGTTCGAGGCGAAATAGACCGTATATGTCCCTGCCGCAGTAACCCACTGCGAAGCGCTTTCATCGAAGGAAGCCAGGTCATAGTTTGAGACCTCGAATGTGAGGACCTGGCTCTCTCCCGGCTGAAGGAGACGGGTCTTGCCGAAGGCCTTGAGCTCCACGGACGGCTTCTCAAGGCCTCCCGAAGGGGCGTTCACATATACCTGTACGACTTCCTTCCCTGCAACGCTGCCGGTATTCTTCACTGTAATCCTGGCCACGAATCCTCCGTCAGGAGTAGCCTTCAACTCCGGCGAACCGTAGGAGAATGACGTGTAACTGAGCCCGTAGCCGAAGGGGTACGACAGTTCCGTCCCCTTGGTCTCGAAATACCTGTATCCTACCCATATCCCCTCCTCGTAGCGGGTATAGTCGACATCCTTCTCGTTGGAGCCGGCCGGACGGGCCGTTCCGAAGGGAGTGTTGGTCTTCACCTGATTGTAAGGGAAATTCGCAGATGACGGATGGTCCATGAAATCTATCGGGAAACTCATCGGAAGCTTGCCCGAAGGATTGACTTTCCCGGTGATCACATCCGCGACGGCGTTCGCGCCCTCCTGGCCTGGGAGCCAGGGAAGGACGATAGCGTCCGCCATCCTCTTCCAGGAATTGGTCTCTATTACGCCGCCGATATTGAGGACCACTATCACTTTCTTGCCCAGGGCGTGGAATGCCGCGTGCACGTCAGAGACGAGCTGGCGTTCCACCTCGGTAAGATTGAAGTCATTGTCCATATTCCTGTCGGAGCCTTCTCCGGAAATCCTGCCCAGGACGATGACCGCCAAGTCATTGTTCTGCGCGTGGAGATCGATGGCGGAGCGGGGAACGGCGGGGTCATCAAACTTCGAGATGCCATAGCGGTAAGTCCTCTGAGTGCCGCTCAGGGCCAGGACGGCATCATTGAAGCGGACGTATTCATCATAGAACCCCACGATCGAGGGATCGAGTTTGAAACCGGCATTCGTGAGCGCCTCGACCATGTCGACATTATACGCCTTGTTCACCGTTCCCGAGCCGGTTCCTCCGGCGACGAAGTCCACAATGGACTCTCCGTACAAGGCTACCTTCTGCCCGTTTGCCCGGATGGGAAGGGTCCCGCCCTCGTTACGGAGAAGGACGATGCTTTCCCCGGCAGCACGCCTGGCGATGGAAGCGTGCGCCTTAAGGTCCGGCTTGTCGGAATGCCTGTACCCCTTGAAGGACGGGGTCTTGACGATGTATTCGAGGATACGCCTCACGTTCCGGTCAAGGTCCGCTTCCGGAAGCGACCCGTCCCGAACGGCCGCGATGATCCTTTCAATCTCAACAGCGTTACCCGGCTCCATAAGGTCATTGCCCGCCCTGACTGCGGCGGGAGTATCGTCTTTATTGCCCCAGTCCGTCATGACCATCCCGTCAAACCCCCATTCATCCCGGAGGAACCCGGTAAGAAGGTCAGTGCTCTGCTGGGTATACTCTCCGTTCAGTTTATTGTAGGAAGACATCACTGTCCACGGCGACGACTCCTTTACGGTTATCTCGAAATTCTTGAGATATATCTCCCGCAGTGCCCTTTCTCCCACCAGCGCGTCGTTCTCGTTGCGGTTGGTCTCCTGATTGTTGAGCGCGAAATGCTTTATCGAGGTCCCAACGCCGTTGGACTGCACTCCCCTGACATACGCTGCGGCCATCTTCCCGGAAAGCAACGGATCCTCTGAGAAATACTCGTAGTTACGTCCGTTGAGGGGATTGCGGTGTATGTTCTGCCCGGGAGCCAGCAGCACATCTACCCCATACTCAAGAGCCTCGTTGCCGATGGCGGCGGTAGTCTCTTCGACAAGCGAAAGGTCCCATGAAGAGGCCAGAAGGGTTCCTATCGGAAAAGCCGTGGCATAGAAAGTATCGCTCGTACCTTCCCTGGTGGGATCGATTCGAAGGCCGGCAGGACCGTCCGCAAGGACCGTTGCGGGGATTCCTAGCCTCTCTATCTTGCGGGTGGAGCCGGCAGCGCCGCGCACAAGGTCGGTAATGCCGGTAGAGACTCCGCCGGTGGTGACGGCCCTTCCTCCACCCACGCACAGCGTGGCTTTCTCTTCGAGCGTCATGGCCTTGATGACCTGGTCTATATTGTCGGCAGAAAGTTTGGGCTGTGCACTCACAGCGGACGGCAACGCCAGAATAACGGCTATTCCGAGGAGCATGACCGGGCTCCTGAAGCAGATCGTTCTCATATCTATTCCTTTTTTTGCGAAGATAATGATTCTTCTTTAGTAATAATAGACTAACTTAGCAGAAGATTAAATCAGTCCGTTATGAAAATGAAAAAGACCTTCCTATTGTTTGCCGGCATATTGCTCTGTGCACTGTCTTTCGCTCAGGCGCCGGTGACCTTTACCGCCGAACAGGATCACCAGAATATGATGGACCAGCTGGGTATAAAATCCATCCGGCACGCTTTCGATGCCGACGAGAGCAGCCCTCACGCCGCCAACTACGATGAAAGCAAGGCCAACCCATACCCTGTGCTTCCGGAGATCCTCCGTACCAATGCAGGCAAAAAGGTGACCACAGCCAAGGAGTGGTGGGATATCCGCAGGCCGGAGATCGTCGAGGGTTTCGAGAGCGAAGTCTACGGCCGCGTTCCTGACAACGTCCCCGCCGTAACCTGGATCGTCGAAGCCGAAGAGATCGAGACCGTCGGAATGATGAGGGTCAAAGCGAAACAGCTCCGTGGCCACGTGGACAATTCCGCATGCCCCTCGATAAACGTCGACATCAAGATGGTCGTCGTAACTCCCGCCAACGCGAAAGGCCCTGTTCCGGTATTGATGATGTTCGGGGGCGCCAGCCTTCCCAACCCCGTCAAGCCCGGCGGAGAGGACATGGCCGTAATCAACAGGGTTCTGCGCCGCCTGCTGGCGAATGACCCTGAGACTGCCGAACTGATGAAGAAGTATCCCGCCTGGCAGCCCTTCGAACCCGCCAATCCTTTCGCCGCGTTCACCCGTCCCACCCAGCAGGCTCCCGGCCAGGATCCGCCGTCCAACCAGCAACTCCTCGCTGCCGGCTGGGGATACGCGATGATCGACCCCGGCAGCATACAGGCCGACAACGGAGCGGGCCTGACCCGCGGCATCATCGGCCTGGTGAACAAAGGCCAGCCCCGCAAACCGGACGACTGGGGCGCACTGCGTGCCTGGGCCTGGGGTGCGGCGCGCGGGCTTGATTACCTCGAGACCGACCCTGACGTCGATGCGAAGCACGTCGGTATCGAGGGCGTCTCGAGATACGGCAAGGCCGCGCTCGTAACGCTCGCTTTCGAGGAGCGTTTCTATATGGGTCTCATCGGATCCTCCGGCAAGGGCGGCGCCACCCTGCACCGCCGTCTTTTCGGCGAGGGCCTGGAGAATCTCGCCAACTCCGGAGAGTATCACTGGATGGCCGGAAACTACATCAAGTACTGCGCTGTCGAGTCCAAGACGGGAGCCTGGAACGCCGGTATGCTGCCCGTGGATTCGCACGAACTCATCGCCCTCTGCGCCCCGCGCCTATGCTTCATAAGCTATGGCGTTCCCGAGATGGGTGATGCGTTGTGGCTGGACCAATACGGCAGCTGGCAGTCCACCATTGCCGCCGGGGAGGTGTACAAACTGCTCGGCGCCAAAGACCTCGGCCTGTCCAACGATTACCGCAAGGAGCCGATGCCGCCTGTGCTCACCGGCCTCCTGGACGGCGAGCTGGCCTGGCGCCAGCATGACGGCGGCCACACCGACGGCCCCAACATGAAGTATTTCATCGAATGGGCCAGCGGCAAGATCAAAGGAGAATAGAAGCAGACCTACTCAAGGGGAATGGTGAAGAAAACCGGATCCGTTTCCCTTTTTTCATACGCGTTCGTGCGGAAGGTCCTGAACCCATACCGCTCGCCGGGAGTGAGTGATTCCCAGACATAGGTCATGTGACCTTCCACAAGGGGTACTTCCACTATCTTCTCCGTCCACGTCTGTGCTCCGTCCGGAGTGGCCCCGAAGCCATACATGAGGGTGAAGCCGGAACTGGTGACGAACTCGACCTCACGGATGTCCGCCTGCAGGATAGCGGAAGTTCCGTCTATGTCGACGGTCATCGAGGTTATCGCCGGCATTGGAACTTCCGGAGTCTTGAAATACCTTGAATCGGTCTGGTACACCTCCCCGTCAACCGTATAAAACACCATGAACTCGTATTCGGTGGACTGCTCAAAGTCCGTGACCACCAGTTCGAGGTGGTTATTCTCGGGAGTGACCTGAACTGTCGTCAAGTCTTCCGTATAGAATTTACGGTACATGAAACCGCAGGGCGTATAGTCCACATCAGCAGTGAAATCAGCGGAAAGGGTGGTGGAGAAATATGAGGGTTCCACCTTCTGGGTCACCGTAATATGGAACGGAGCCGGCAGTGTCTTGAACCTCATGGAGTACTCGTTCCCTATCGCCCCGACATTGGAATAAGACACATGGAAGTCATAAAAGGTCTCCGGCTCGAGATTGGTCACCGTGCAGATGAATTCGTTACCCTCTTTCACATAACTCGTCTGAGCCGTATTGTAAGCGCCGCCGGTCCCCTCCTTCCAGCAATAGAACAAATAGTCCCGGAGATATTCCTCGTCGAGGAAATGGAACCGGACCTCAGCGTCATAGGCCCCCGGAGTGATGGTCATCGACGGGATCCTCGGCATTGGATATGGATCGGTATAGAAGCGATATGTCGGGGATGAGTACTCGACATTGGCTGTAGCCCACAAGAGGGCGGCGTAGTAACCTCTGTTCGGATGGAGCGGCTCGATAGTCGCCGTCAGAGTGTCGCCGGAAAACGTCGCCGGCCGCATGATGGTCGTATCACCGGGATTCCTGACGACGAATGTAGCCTCCTTAATGTACTTGGCATTGTGGATCTTGGCCATCAGCGTGACAGAGAAGGGAGTAGGAGTGGCATTGAATGCGAGAAGTTCCGGAGTGATGGTTTCCTTCTCCTTGGTACAGCAAAGGAGGGATGCCGCCAGCAGCAGCATCGACAGACGTCCGAAATATCGAATGATCCTTTCCATACGCATTCAACAGCATTTCGCCCGGGGACCGGATGGTCCAATCAGGCAAGGACGATGGACCTATGCGAGATAACCTCCAAAAACCGGGCCTTACAGGAGTCGGACAGCGGGAGTTGATGGCCTGAGACCGATACCTTTCCCCCCTTCAGTCCTTCGACCTTGTCGACATTGACCAGATACGAGCGGTGGATGCGGCAGAACCTGTCGAAGGGAAGTTGTTTCTCCAGCATCTTGAGGGTCATCAGCACCATCGGCGTCGACCAGTCTGCAAGGTGGAAGAGGATATAATCGCCGTCACTCTGCACAAACAGGATATCATCCAGGCGCAGCTGCTTCTTCATCAAGTCAATCTTGACCGTAATCGAGTCCGCTTGCTGTGCCGGCCTTTTCAAGGCATCCACCTGTCCCTTCAAGTCCCGCACATCGCTGGCAAGCGAAAGATTCTTCTTCTCCGCCTCGTTATAGCGGAAGGCTGCCATCCTCCATTCGTCCGACAGGGCGACTGCCAGCGCGAAAAGAACGGTGACCACTTGAAGCACAGCCATCAGTGTCAACTGTGAAATGACGGTATTGAAACCAAGGAAATCGTTGGCCGTAACCCCTTCTTCTACCTCGAAACTGCCGAAACAGGAATGAGCGAGATACTGGAGCCCGAGGGCAAGGACGAGAAGGGTGATGGTATATACCAGATATGCCCCAATCCTCCCTTTGACGAGGAATCGGTCAATCAACAGGCAGCGTTGCAAAAGGTAGATGCCGGCATTTATCAGGATGATGACGGCATAGAAGGCGAATGCCCACCAGGGAAGCACTATGTGGCCGACCAGATAAGGCAACGTCGTAGGCACGATGAGAAGCGCCAGCAGGACGCAACAGAATATGATGAGGCGTTTGCGCGACATAACGATACGATTGTCACGCAAAAATAATCATTTCAGAATGAAAATCCCAGATTGATATATACTCCGAAACTGCCGTCCTGCGGATTCAGCGGGCGCCCGAACTCGACCGCGGTGATGAAATTGCGGTTCATTGCGAACCAGAATCCGCCGCCCGCACTGCTGTGAAGCCTTTCGCTTGTGGCGATATCAGGGTCGAAGATGCTCCGATAGGGGCCTGCCTCCACGCCGTCCAGCGTCTTCACTGCAGTAACAGCGCCCAGCGCGGCCTGCTGCTGCAACTTGTAGGGCTGCACGGCGGCGCCGGCATCGGCAAAGCCCACCACTCCCAGTTCAACGTTCTGTTTGAAAGCCTGGAAACGTGCCAGGCAGAGGCGCAGGTCGGCGGAAGCCCAGGCAACGCCGTTGCCCGTTATGCGGCTTCCGAACGAGCCGCGCATCGCAAAGGCCGGCAGGGCATAAAAAGGCAGCGTTCCGGCCAGCAAACCCCTGTAACTCAGCTGATACGCCAGCGTGATACGGTTGGGCCAAACCGGCAGATAATGCCGGAAATCGGCCGAAAGGAGAAGAGAACTGCGGAATCCTTCCGACAGGCTGGCCCCTGCGGTGGCGGTCACCGACGCATAGAGTCCGTGGACAGGGTTGGGCTCGAAATCCCGCGTGTCATACACAAGGCCTCCCTTCAGTTCCCCCCTATGTCCAAATGTGTCCTCCTCCGGGATCAACCCGTTTTCCCTGTATTGATGAAAGAGGGACTCGTTCCCGTCATAGACCTTGAAGCCGACATCCGAGTAGCGTTGCCAGGAATAGCTGGCACCGCCCAGCCAGGTCAGTCCGTCCGCAAGACGTCCCTGCAGGTCGAGAGACACCAGGAATTTCCTCTGATGGTCGGCATAGAATGCCACGCCATCCGTTCCGTCCGCAGATTTGCGAAGGTCCAGGTCTGCGTGGTACGGAGACACTGCGCCGTTGAAGCCGTAGAAGCCGCAGAGCGGATTGTCCATGTATTCCAGGCCGGCGGTCACGCGCATGCCCGGAACGAGGTATTTGGAATCATAATTCAAGGATACCTGCCTGGCTCCGCAGGTATAGATGTTCAGATTGGCCGTGAACTTATGGCGGTAATTGGGGTACACGCTGCCGTCACCATAGTCGAACACCTGCGCCAGGGCACCGGCCAGGAATCCAAGGTCGTTGTTGTACGAAAAAGCGGGCAGCACGCCGACGTTCCAGCCCGACTTGGCCGTTTCCTTTTTGAGAGGGATCGCTACCGGGTCGTTCCGGTCATCCCCACGCATTTTCCCTTCATTGTCGGCAAAGACGGGAAAACATACGGAAATCAGTACTGAAAGCAGGAGTAAGGAGTGGATGTGTTTCATGGCGCAGTCGTGTTTGATTACGCCACAAAAGTACCCTCCGCACGCGCGGTTTCAGGAAAAAACTCGGTGAACGGGCTGTTTTATCGGTGAACGGGCAGTTCGGACGGCTCCGGTCAATTGGCGGCCGTATCCTTCACACAACGTACTGAAGCGCCGAATGCGCGGCAGTAATCGTAGGAAGGGAACACCATCACGTCCCCATGTTCAGAGATGTCCATCTCAAGCCCGAAAGCCATGACCTTGGCGACGGGATCGACCTCATCCATGTCGTAAGTCGAAGTCCAGTAGCCGGCATTGAACCCTGTGTGCCACAACTCACCGCTGTAATCAACCCTGTAACCTGAAAGAGGATACCAGATGGGGTCGGCATCGCCGAAAGACTTGGAGAGGTTGAGGCCATAGAGCACATAATCCATGGGGAAGTCCACAAAGCGCTTGTGGAGAGCAATGATCCAGAGGTCCTCATGGTACGGGCTGGATCCGTTAGGAAGTTTCCATCCAGCCGGACAAGGGTCATAGATGGTTATTCTTCCTGCCAACGGGTATTGTCCGTAGAGAACTCTCCCGTGTAATACCAGTCGTAATTCTCCTCCCTGGTGGTAATGAATGTGGTGGGATGGGAGACGGAGTAGGCGATGGTACCCGTTTCTTTCGTGGAAGCCACAGGGTCCGGCCACTTCAAGGTCGATGCCGCTTCAATATCTTCCGAAATGCTGGTCGAACCGAGGAAAGGATCCTTGCGTCCCCACTGGTACAACAGACCCAAGGCAGAGGCATCGCCGGGCTTGGCGGAGGTCGCTCCGAGATTGCGGTCCATCATGACGCCGGCATCGTTGTAATAGGTATGGGCTGTCTTATCGGGATCCCAAATGCTTTTTCATAGTGATTGTGTTGATAATCATCCGGTGACAAATATAGCGATTATAATGGGAATCCATCAGGCAATCTTCAAATCGATTGCAGCATTTGCCCTGCCTAAGGTTTTAATCAAAAATATTGCTATCTTTGCAGCGGATTAATTCGCAAATGATATGAACTTACGTGACATCAAAAAGGACATCGAGTACGTGCTCAGCGCGTTCGTGGACGACTGCTATTTCCTCGCAGCATGCAACCCTTCCATCTCTGACGAAGGGCTTTCCAACCTTCTCGACGAGGCCGTCGAACTCTTCAACGACCTCAAGGACAAGGTCAATGCCAGTTTTGAGGGCAGCAAGAAAGCATATTACAACGGTCTGCGCAAGGAACTTCTTGAAAAGACCGACAACCTTTACACCAAGCTCAGCGACATAGTAAAGGATACTAAGGAATAACCGGCTTATCCTGTCCGGACAGAAAAGAGGGCGACCGCCAAGCGGTCACCCTCTTTTCTTTTCTACCAACATCACTTAACCTTCTATTATTCCATAAAACCTATTATTACCAAATGTCCTTCAAGGACTGAAACCGGTCTTTTAGACAAGGAATGTAGACAAAGGTTTAAAGCTGATGCAGAAAAATCATTTGAAAAGTGATTTGACGAGAGCGGGGACGTCCGCGACCTTCACGACCTGGATGCCTTCGGAGGACTTGGCGTCAAAGGAGGAGAAGGATGAGACGAATATCTTCCGGAAGCCGAGGCGGGCGGCCTCGGCGATGCGCCGGTCGGTCTGGCCGACCGGGCGGATCTCGCCGCTGAGCCCGACCTCGCCCGCGAAGCAGACGTCCGCCGGGATGGCGAAGTCGAAATTGGACGAGAGGACCGCACAGATGACGGCGAGGTCGCAGGCAGGATCGCTGACCTTAAGTCCTCCGGCCATATTGAGGAAGACGTCCTTGGCGCTGAGGTGGAAGCCCGCGCGGCGCTCGAGCACGGCGAGCAGCATGTTGAGGCGACGGACGTCAAAGCCTGTCGCCGAGCGCTGCGCCGTGCCGTAGGCCGCGGAGCTGACGAGCGCCTGGACCTCGAAGAGGAAGGGGCGCGTGCCGTCCAGCATAGCACAGACGGCGGTGCCGCTGAGCCCTTGCTCGTGCATCGGGATAAGCAGTTCGGAAGGATTGGACACCTCGCGCAACCCGTTGCCGGTCATCTCGAACACTGCCAGCTCGGAGGTGGAACCGAAACGGTTCTTAATGCTGCGAAGCAACCTGTAAGAACCCCTGTTCTCTCCTTCGAACTGCAGTACGACGTCCACGATATGCTCAAGGATCTTGGGGCCGGCGATGAAACCATCCTTGGTTATATGCCCGATCAGGATGACGGGGACACCCGTCTCCTTGGCGAAGCGGAGCAATTGCGCCGCCACTTCCTTGATCTGGGATACAGAGCCGGGGGCCGAGTCCAGAACCTCCGTGTACATTGTCTGGACAGAGTCGACTATCATCAGCTGGGGCATCATCGTGCGCGCCTCCTCGAGGATATTCTCCATCAGCGTCTCGCTGAAGATGAAGCACTGGCCGGCATCGCCTCCGAGACGCTCGGCGCGCATCTTGACCTGATTGACGCTTTCCTCTCCGGTGACGTACAGGGTTCGGAGATCAGCACAATGCAGCGGGATCTGCAGTGACAGCGTGGACTTGCCGATGCCCGGCTCGCCGCCTATCAGCACGAGCGATCCCGGCACTATGCCGCCGCCCAGGATCCTGTCCACCTCGCCGTTGTGCAGCGAAATGCGGGACTCTCCGGAAGCGGAGATGTCGCGCAGCTGCACTGGACGGCGGCGTTCACCTGCGGGCGCGGCCGCCGGAGCGCCGGGCTTCCGGCTCTCGCGCGGCTGTTCCACCATTGTATTCCATTCGCCGCAGGCGGGACAGCGCCCCATCCACTTGGGGCTTTCGTTACCGCACGAAGTGCAGAACCAGACAGTCTTGACCTTGTTTGCCATAATCAGTTCTCCTCTGCCAGTAAAGTGATGATGCGGTCCATTATGAAATTGATCCTGGAGGATGCCACCACGGTATTGTTGGTCATAATCGAAAACACGATGGTATTCTCCGGTTTACCGTCCGATGCAAGGATGTAGCCGCTGAAGCAGCGTACGCCGTTCATGCTGCCGCTCTTCATACGGACACGAGCGCGGACGGCCTCCGGCGCGCTGCGCAGGCGGCTGGCCAGCGTCCCGACGCCCGCCTGAGGCAGCGACGCAAGGTAGTCCTTGTACGATGCAGTCTTAGACATAGCCGTCAGGAAACGGACAGTGAAGTCTGGAGTGATATAATTCTTGCGGGCCAGGCCGCTGCCGTCGTAGAACTGCACGCGGTCCGCGCCGGTGACGCCGAGCCTCGCGAAGGCGGCGTCGCGCGCGGACTGGCAGGACTCGAAGCGCGCCGAGCCCGTACGTTCCTTAGCCAGGATGCGCAGCAGAGCCTCGGCGTAATAGTTGTCACTCTGGCCGTTGGTCTGGCGGATGATGTCCTTGAGCGTCGGAGAAAGGCTCTCTCCGATGAAATGCAGGGCTTCCTGCGACACGGCGGAAGGCAGTTCCGCCCCGTCGCCCGCGAAATCCCGCAGGCGGCCTGAAGAGTCGATGTCCGCAGGGCCATCCGAAGCCACGATCCCTACGTTCTCGAGATACCGGTAGAAGTAGAAGGCACACGTGAGAGCCCCGAAAGGATTGTTGCAGGTGATGCGCTTGGAAGCGGTGCCCAATGCCAGGGAACCGGTCATAGAAGCCACCGGAGCCAGGTCGGTGCAGGCATAGTAAAGCTGGTCGCCCGAGTCGGTCGGGCCAGTCACTGCGGTGTGGGTCCAGTTCATCCATGGAGTCTCGGGAAAGACCGCGGTCACCTTGACAGGAGATCCCACTGCCGCACCCGGCGCCACAGTGAACGCCTGGAGACCGTCTCCGAAACTCAGCCCGGACATCACCGCGCCGTCGCCCGTCGCGGCGTCCTCCAGCTGCCAGGAGAAGTTCTGCGGCTCGCAGTCCAGCCAGCGGCCGTCGCCGACGATGCGGCCCTCGATCGAACGGATACCGGCCGCCTTGACGAGTTTCTCCCAGTCGGAGAAGGTCTTCTGCAGGGCAAAGGCCACACTGTCGCGCGCACCGATGGTGGGGTCTCCCCCGCCGACGATGTATAGGTCGCCCTTCAGGACGCCGTCCTCGATGCTGCCTGTATAGGCAAGCCTGGTCTTGAAGCGGTAGTCGGAGCCGAGTTCGTTGAGGGCGAGCCCGGTCGTGAAGACCTTGATGTTGGAGGCGGGCATCATCCTGGTCCCGGAGTTGAACTCCGCGACCGTGCCGCCTCCGGCCTTCACAGCCTTGATGCCCCAGACGGCTTCCTTCAGCTCGTCTGTGGTTTTCAGTTGTTCGACATATTTCTGGGCGGCATTCTGGCCCTGGGCCAGCACGGCTAGAGACAACGCCGCGACCACCGTCAACAATCTTTTCATATCATACAAATTTAGCCAATTATTCTTAACTTTGGCAGGATAAAACGCAAACGAAGATGAAAAAGACTGTATTGGTATCGGGGGGCGCCGGATTCATCGGCAGCCACGTGACGGTGGAACTGGTCGAAGCCGGGTATGACGTCGTGGTAGCGGACAATATGTCCAACTGCGACATGACCTGCTTCAACGGTGTTACCCGGATCATAGGTCGCGAACTCCCCTTCGTGCAGATGGATTTCTGCGACTTGGAAGCCGTCGACCGCCTGTTCTCCGAGTATCGCATCGACGCAGTCATACACTTCGCGGCGTTCAAGGCCGTAGGAGAGTCCGTTTCGGAGCCCATAATGTACTACCGCAACAACCTTTCGTCTTTCCTCAACGTCCTGGAAGCTGCCCGTACCCATGGCGGCTGCAACGTCCTGTTCTCTTCTTCCGCCACGGTCTATGGCGAGCCGGAGGAACTGCCGGTCACCGAGCGTTCCCCGCGCCAGCCGGCCACCTCGCCATACGGCAACACCAAGCAGATGTGCGAGGACTTCCTGCGCGACTCGGTGAAGGCTTATCCGCAAATCAAGGGTATCGCACTCAGGTATTTCAATCCCATAGGAGCGCATCCTTCAGCACTGATCGGAGAACTGCCCCGCGGCGTTCCCAACAACCTCGTCCCCTTCATCACCCAGACCGCCATCGGCAAACGCGAGTGCCTCAGCATCTTCGGCAACGACTACCCCACCCCCGACGGCACCTGCCTCAGGGACTACATCGACATCGTGGACCTGGCCAAGGCCCACGTATGCGCCGTCACCAGGATGCTTGAAAGCAAGATGAAAGAGCCGTACGAGATATACAACATCGGCACGGGCCGTCCCGTCTCCGTGCTTGAACTCGTCACCACCTTCGAAAAAGTCAACGGCATCAAGCTCAACTACCGTTTCGCCCCCCGCCGCGCAGGAGACGTGACGGCCATCTGGGCCGACCCTTCCCTCGCCAACCGCGAGCTCGGCTGGAAGGCAGAGCGCAGTGTCGAAGACACCCTTGCCTCGGCCTGGGCCTGGGAGAAACACCTCGCCGGGAAATAACGCCCCCCTCATCCCAGACAACCCTCAACCGGCGGTTGAGGGTTAACGCTCAAATGGAAGAAAAGTTTGAGGCTGCGGTGCAGTGTTTTGGAGGATGAAGCGTTTTTGTAATAGAATGAAAGCGGAAATAGCAGCGATTTCGAGACACAGGATAGTCGTGGACGGGGACGGGGTGAACACTCTCGTTGCCTTCATGGCCTGCCCGCTAAGATGCCGCTACTGCCTCAACCCACAGACGCTTGATCCTGACGGGCCGCACAGGGTACTGACTCCGGAGGAGTTATACGAAGGAGTCCGCAAGGATGAACTGTACTTCCTGGCTACAGGAGGGGGTGTAACATTCGGCGGAGGCGAACCGCTGCTGCGGCCGGATTTCATCCGGGCTTTCCGCAGCCTGTGCGGCCCCGGCTGGAAGATCAATGCCGAAACCTCCCTCAACGTCCCTGAGGACAATATCAGGGAGCTGATTCCGGTCATCGACCACTGGTTCATAGACATCAAGGACATGAACCCCGTAATCTATCGGAACTATACCGGGCGTGACAACACCGGCGTCCGGGGCAACCTCCGGTTGCTGGCGGACGCCGGGCTTGCAGACCGCTGCACGCTCCGCATCCCGCTTATCCCGGGATACAATTCCGATCCGGACCGCGAAAGGAGTATCGGAGAACTGGAATCCCTGGGCTTCAGCACCTTTGACAGATTCGAATACAAAACTGAAATAAATGGAAAGAGGAAAGGAAATATGCCGGATACTCAAGGAGATAAGAAGGCAGATTGCCAAAGCGAATGACATAGAATTCGTTACGGCGGAATGCAAGCACAAGGGAGACTGTGCCGGCACCTGTCCTAAATGCGAATCCGAAGTGGTTTACTTGGAAGAGCAGCTGGCGCGGCGCCGGAGGCTCGGCCTGACGACCCGCGTAGCGGGCCTCGCCCTCGGCCTCGCCGCCATAGCGCCTGCAACCCTGGTAACTTCCTGTACCAAGGGAGACCTCATCGGGCCGGAAGAGGAGCAGCTTCAGGGAGACGTCGCTCCTGACCCCACGATGGGCGTCGTAGCTCCCCAGAATCCGGAACCGGATCAAGGGGGAGAGACTAGCGGGGATAATTGAAAACTTCCATATCGGAAATCTTACCGCCGTCGATTCGGAAGCGCAGGGCGGTGCGGACAATGTGCCAGCCTTGAATACCGGCGGCACCGGGATTGATGGTCATCATGTCGTACTGGGTATCACGCATCACCTTGAGGATATGCGAATGTCCGCAGACAAAAACCTGGGGACGCAGACTGTCGATAAGAGCCCTTGCCCGAAGATCATAGTGCCCCGGATACCCTCCGATATGCATCATCAGCACTGACATCCCGCCGCACTCGAAGAACTGATGGTGAGGATATTCCATCCGGATATCCTGCCCGTCGCAGTTGCCGTAGACTCCGATCAGCGGCTTGAAGGCCGCAATCTTCTGCGCTGTCTCCAATCCTCCTCCGAAATCCCCGGCATGCCAGATCTGGTCGACCGGCTGCAGGAACTCCTTGAAAGGGTCGTCGAAAACCCCGTGCGTATCGGAAATCAGTCCTATATACATGATTTACATTCCTTTATCTCCGCAGTAATGGAAATACACCGCCGCCACCGCGGCCAGCGCCGCCGTCTCGGTGCGGAGCCTTGACGGCCCAAGGTGCACCGGCCGGAATCCGCACTCCAGCGCCAGAGCGACCTCCTCCCTCGAGAAATCCCCCTCAGGTCCGATCAGAACAACTATACTCGGATCGGTGATTCCCCAATCCGAAAGGACTTCTTCGATCGACACCCTCTTCTCCTCCCCCTCGTAGCAGCAGCATATCAACTTAAGGTCCGCTTTGCAGGAGCGGATGAAGCCGCGCAGCGGCAGGGGCTCCTCTACCTGGGGAACGGCACCCTTGAGGGACTGCTTGGAGGCGGAAAGCAGGATGCGCTTGAGCCGGTCGGTCTTGAAGACCTTGCGCTCGGAATGGTCTCCGATCACCGGATTGATGACGTCCACCCCCAGTTCCGTAGCCTTTTCCGCAAACCACTCGAAACGGTCGTTGTTCTTGGTGGGGCAGACGGCCATCCTCAGGAAATACGGATGAGCCCCCCAGTCTTTCTCGACGCCGGTCACCTGCGCCTCCACTTCGCGGGGCGAAGCGGAAAGGATACGGCAGGTGTACAGCGTGCCCTCGCCGTCGATGACATGGATGTCGTCGCCTTCGCGGTGCCGCAGCACCTTGACGCAGTGCGCCGACTCGTCGGCGTCAAGCCGGCAGAGCGTACCGTCGATGTCCCTCGAAAAAAACAACTCCATAGGCTAAGGACGAATGATCTCCACTTCCCCGTCGAGTCCGAGCTTGATGATCTGCGAGGCCAGTCCCGTCGACTCGCGTTCGAGCTGCGGAGCCATGACGTAGTCGACGGCGGAGCGGATCTCCTCCGGAACGTCGGCGAACGCCTTCGGGGAAGGCTCGCCGGAAATGTTGGCAGAGGTCGACACCAGCGGCCGGCCAAGCCGGCGGACCAGTTCGCGGCAGAAGTCCATCATCGGAATACGGATACCCACGGACCCGTCCTCAGCCACAGTATTGTAAGCCAGGCGGTAACGGTCCTTGACGGCCTCCTCTCCCTCGGCCGGAGCCTTGGTACACTCCGCACCGGGGTAAATGATGGTCATAGGCTTGTCGTTCACTTCCACGAGGTCTATGGCGATGTCCGGAATCTTCCGGACGTACCGGGCAACCATATCCAGGTCGCTGGCCAGGAGGACCAGGGACTTGGCGTCAGGCCTGCGCTTTATGGAATAGACGCGCTTGACGGCATCGGGGTCGGTGGCGTCGCAGCCGATGCCCCAGATGGTATCTGTAGGATAGAGTATGACTCCTCCCTTGCGCAGCACATCCAAGGCCTCAGCCAAGACGGCAGGAATATCCGCTTTTTTCATTATTTATTGATTATCAGTCTTGTAACGATAGGATAATGGTCTGAGAACGGCTTTCTTACAACCTTATGGTAAACGGCATCGCAGTCCTCGGGGAACAGCACGTAATCGATGCGGATGAACGGCCAGAGTCCGGAATAAGTGCCACCGAGACCCTTGCCGGCCTCCACGAAGGAGTCTTTCTTGCCCTGTTTCAGCTGCTGGTAGGTGTACGAAATGGGGGTATCGTTGAAGTCGCCGGTGACGATTGATTCCACGGGCGAATTGCGTATGTCCTCCAGCACGGCGTCGACCTGCTGCGGCCGGCGGGTGATGGACGTGCGCATCTTCTCTTCCGCTTCCTGGACCTTGCCGTCCTCACGGCTGGTAAAAGCCTTTACCAGACGCGGAAGAGACAGGCTGTAACTCTCGAAATGGCAGTTGTAGACCCTGATCACGCGGCCGTTGATGTCGAGGTCGGCATAGACCGCAAGGTTGGAACTCTCCTCGAAATCGAACTTTCCCCTGCCCACGACAGGGAAACGGCTGAGTATGACGTTGCCGTATGAGCCGTGGCCGTTCACGTTGGTATAATACTCCATGTCGTAGCCGGGGAGACGCTCGGAGAGATAGTCCCGGACCTCCACTCCCTTGGGGGTGTGGATCTCCTGAAGGCACACTATGTCTGCGCCCGTCCGGCGGATGAAATTGAATACGGAGTCCTCACAGGCCTCGTCATTCGCGATGCGTGCATGCTCGGGATGCATCGTGAACTTGCCGACATTGTAGTCGATGATGGTGACGGCACCCTCGGGGGCCTCGTCCATGCCCTTGAACTGCACGTATCTGCCTATGAGGAACAGCGACGGCAGGAGCGCCAGGAGAGGTATCACGAACGAGCCTGAGTGCCTGCGGAGCGCCCAAATAAGCAGGATCAGGTTCACCGTGAAGAACACGATGAACAGGAGCCCGAAGATCGTCATGAACCACGCCTCGGCAGGATTGACGAACATGGACAGATAGCTGAGTATCAGCACTCCGGCATTCGCGAGCATGAAGGTCCGGGCAGTCAGCCCGAACAGTATGCGTCCGAATCCCCTTTTCTTTTTTTCAGCCATTTCAAAGCCCGTTTAGTTGCGGTCGAAGAGCGTACCCTTCTTGCGCCAATACTTGAAAAGCAGCCAGCCGAAGAGCATGCCGCCCAGATGGGCGAAATGTGCCACGTTGACCGCCGTGCCGGTGATGCCGAAGAGGAGTTCGGCGGCGGCGAATATGACGACCATCCACTTGGCGCTGAGCGTCACCGGCGGGAAGAGCAGCGTGAGCCTCGACTCGGGGAAGAGCATTGCGTAGCCGATGATGACGCCGTAGATGGCGCCGGAGGCGCCGAGGGTAGGCGTCATCTTGAGCGCAGCATACGCCTGCGCCGCAGTCGTGGAGCCTTCCGCGATGGCGGACATATAACTCTGGGCCTGTAGATACTCGACGCCGGTGTGGAGGGCGACGGCTCCCAGTCCGCAGACGAAGTAGAAGATGAGGAATTTCCTCTCCCCTATCATCCTCTCCAGTACGGAACCGAACATCCACAGCGTGTACATGTTGAACAGTATGTGCCAGAACCCTCCGTGCATGAACATGTGCGTAAGGATCTGCCATACGTGGAAATACTGCGATGCGGGATAGAACATGGCGAAAGTCGCAACCATGAAATTCTCGTTGATCAGCGTCGCGATGAAGACTATGACGTTGATGATTATCAGGTTGCGCGTCACAGTAGGTACGGAGGACATGAACCCCCCGCCTCGTGACGAACCGCCATTATAAGAATAGTAATCAGGCATTTAACTAAAATTTCTTGTCGATATCATCGACTGGTATGATACTGATGATGCGGCGTCCGCGCGAAGTGAGTTCGGAATTGTCGCAGGCGAAAAGGGTGTCGATCAGGTGCTGGGACTCGAACGGCGACGAGGGCATCTTGGCGGAAGACGCCCCTAGTATGGCGAACTTTTCAGCCATAGAAGACTGCATGGTCTCGGAGAGCGACGAGCAGCCCTCGGAGAGGATGAACAGCAGGTCGGAGACCATGGCCTCGACCTTGCCTCCTTCGCAGGAGAAACCGTCCGGGACCCCGTTGACCACGACGGTGTCGGTCCCGAAGGGGACGATGTCGAAGCCAAGGGACTTGAGCAGGTCGGCGTGCTCGTCGAACAGCAGGCGGTTCTCCACCCCCACCCGGACCTGTTCCGGGAACAGGGACGACTGGGACACGTGCTCTCCCTTGGAGAGCGCACGCAGGAACTTTTCGTAGAGTATGCGCTCGAAAGCCCGCCGTATGTTCACGACCATGAGCCCGGAGCGGGACGCAGTCACCAAATACTTATCCTGTACATTCAGGATCTGCGTCGTAGGCAACACCTTGGATTCGAACAATTTACCGTAATCCTCGTGCTTTTCCACATATTTCGGAGGAAAGACAGGAGACGATGCAGGAGACGGGACCGGAGCCGGTTCGAAGGGATTGTAGTCCGGATCGAGCTCTACCTTGGGAGCGACGGACGGCTTGTACTCGTCGAAACCCTTGCCGAACACGGGAAGCTGGGCGGTGGCGTCGTTGTCGAAGTCTATGCTGGCCCCGAAAGAATGCTTTCCGAGAGTCTCGCGCACACAGGCGTAAAGGATGCGGAATATGAGATTGTCCTCCTCGAATTTGACTTCGGACTTGGTGGGATGGATGTTGACGTCTATCGAATGGGGATCGACCTCGAGGAATATGAAGTACGACGGAGTGAGGCCTTCGGGCACGAACTCCTCGTAGGCCTTCATCACGGCCCTGTGGAGGTAAGGGCTGCGGAAGAACCTGCCGTTGACGAAAAGGAACTGGTTCCCCAGGGTCTTCTTTGCCGTGTCCGGACGGCCGATGAATCCGCTGACACGCATCACCGAAGTCTCGGCGGCAATGTCGACTATGTCCTCGGCGACATTGCTGCCCAAGAGGTCCAGGACCCTGTACTTGAGGGACTTGGCAGGCTTCAGCACAAACACGTCCTTGCCGTTGTGCGACAGGGTGAACGCCATGTCGGGACGGGTGAGGGCAACACGCGTGAACTCCTCGACGATATGCTTGAACTCGACGTTGTCGGACTTCAGGAACTTGCGGCGGGCAGGGACGTTGTAGAAAAGGTTGCGCACCGCGAAGGACGATCCGGTCGGCGCGGCGACCTGCTCCTGCGAGACGAGGCGCGAGGCGTCCACGACGACCTCGCAGCCGACCTCGTCGTCGGCGCGCCTGGTGCGGAGCGTCACCTCTGCCACCGCGGCGATCGAGGCAAGGGCCTCGCCGCGGAAACCGAGGGTGACGATGTTGTCGAGGTCCTCGGCCGTAGCGATCTTTGAAGTGGCATGACGTTCAAAGCAGAGTACGGCATCGTCCGGGGACATGCCGCAGCCGTCATCTATGACCTGGACCAGGGTGCGGCCAGCGTCCGTGACCACTACGGCCACTGACCCCGCTCCGGCGTCAAGGGCATTCTCCATGAGTTCCTTGACCACGGACGCAGGCCTCTGTACGACCTCGCCCGCGGCAATCATGTTGGCGATGTTGCCCGGCAGTATCTTCAACTCGGGCATTACAGGAGAGAATAGAACTTGATGATGTAGAACAAAACGCCCACCACCAGCAGCAGGCCGATTATGCCTATGAAACTCTGGGCACGGCTTCCAGCCCTGACGGACTTCTGGTATTTGCCGTCACGCAGGGAACCCTTGATGTAAGACCCGGGGACATAGGTATCCTTTTTCATCTCTTCGTCGGCAGAACCGTCCACGCGGCCGAACTTCTGACGGAGCTCTTCCTTCTCCTTGTCATAGTAGATCGGCTTGTAGTCGAACGTGTTGTGTTCCTGCTCTCCGAACCAGTTGAATAATCCCATAATAATGTGCGTTTATGATTTACAAAAATAGTGATTTTATTTGTAACTTTGCACATTCATAAAATATCCGCCTATGTCTTTCATCGATCAAAGAGCTGTCCGGGAAGGACTCACATTCGACGACGTCCTGCTCGTTCCGGCGTATTCCGATGTACTTCCGCGCGAAGTCAGTCTCAAGAGCAGATTCTCCCGCCACATCACCCTCAACATCCCCATCGTATCCGCTGCCATGGACACGGTGACCGAGGCACCCATGGCCATCGCCATAGCCAGGGAAGGCGGTATCGGCGTCATCCACAAGAACATGTCCATCGCTGAGCAGGCCGACCAGGTCCGCCACGTCAAGCGCGCCGAGAACGGGATGATCACGGACCCCGCGACCATCACCGCCGACAAGACCGTCGGCGACGCCCTCGCGATGATGAGGGAACTCAGGATAGGCGGCATCCCCGTCGTGGCCGAGGACAACACCCTGGTGGGCATCGTCACCAACAGGGACCTCCGCTTCCAGCAGGACTACTCCGTCAAGATTGCCGACGTGATGACCTCCAAGGGTCTCATCACCCTGCAGAACACCGAGTTCTCCACTGAAAAGATCAAGTACACGCTGCTCGAGCACCGCATCGAGAAGCTCCCCATCGTGGACAAGGACTACAAGCTCGTCGGCCTCGTGACCTACAAGGACATGGTCCGACAGCAGAACCACCCCAACGCCTGCAAGGATGAGCGCGGAAGGCTGCGCGTCGCTGCCGGCATCGGCATCACCGCCAACGCGCTCGAGCGCGTCAAGGCCCTCGTGGCCGAAGGCGTCGACGCCGTCGTGCTCGACTCCGCCCACGGCCACAGCAAAGGCGTGGTGGACAAGCTCAAGGAGATCAAGGCGGCATTCCCGGACCTCGACGTCATCGTCGGCAATATCGCCACGGCCAAGGCTGCCGAAGACCTCATCGCCGCAGGCGCTGACGGTCTCAAGGTCGGCATCGGCCCCGGCTCCATCTGCACCACCCGTATCGTGGCCGGAGTCGGCGTCCCGCAGCTCACCGCTATTTTCGACGTAGCCGAGGTAGCAGCCAAGTTCGACATTCCCATCATCGCCGACGGCGGCCTCCGCTATTCCGGCGACATCGTCAAGGCCCTTGCGGCCGGAGGCGACTGCGTGATGTGCGGTTCGCTCTTCGCCGGCACCGAGGAAGCCCCTGGCGAGACCATCATCCTCAACGGCCGCAAGTTCAAGACCTACCGCGGGATGGGTTCCATCGACGCGATGAAGGACGGCTCTTCCGACCGTTATTTCCAGGAAGGGGCCAACACCAACAAACTGGTCCCCGAGGGCATCGTAGGCCGTGTTCCTTACAAGGGAACCCTCCAGGAGACCGTATTCCAGCTGGTCGGCGGCATCCGCTCCGGCATGGGATACTGCGGCGCCCACACGCTCTCCGAACTTAAGAAAGCCGAGTTCGTGCGCATCACCTCAAACGGCGTGGTGGAGAACCACCCCCACGATGTGACCATCACCAAGGAGACCCCCAACTACAGCAGAGGCGAATAATCAACTAACTTATTTATACCATGACTACAGGAAACGTCCGTCCCGCGGATATGGAGCGCATTACCACTCCCGCTCTGGCAGAAAAATTCATTGACGAACAGGTTAAAGAGCTCCGGGCTCAGATCGGTGACAAGAAAGTGCTGCTGGCACTCTCCGGCGGCGTGGATTCCTCGGTTGTCGCGGCCTTGCTGATCAAGGCTGTCGGCAAGCAGCTGGTTTCCGTCCACGTCAATCACGGTCTGCTGCGCAAGGGCGAGCCCGAGCAGGTGGTCCGCGTGTTCCGCGACGAACTGAACGCCAACCTGGTTTATGTAGACGCCGTCGACCGTTTCCTGGACAAGCTCGCAGGCGTGGCGGATCCCGAGCAGAAGCGCAAGATCATCGGCGCGGAGTTCATCCGCGTATTCGAAGAAGAAGCCCGCAAACTGGACGGCATCAGTTTCCTGGCGCAGGGGACCATCTACCCGGACATCGTCGAGTCCGGTCCCGTCAAGTCCCACCACAACGTAGGCGGCCTGCCTGAGGACCTCCAGTTCGAACTCGTAGAGCCTATCAAGCTCCTCTTCAAGGACGAGGTCCGTGTCGTCGGCAAGGAACTTGGCCTTCCGGACAACATGGTCTTCCGCCAGCCTTTCCCCGGCCCCGGCCTTGGCGTCCGCTGCACCGGTGCCATCACCCGCGACAGGCTCGAGGCCCTTCGCGAGAGCGATGCCATCCTGCGCGAGGAATTCGCAAAGAACGGCCTGGAAGGCAAGGTCTGGCAGTATTTCACCATCGTTCCCGACTATAAGTCCACGGGCGTGAAGGACAACAAACGCAGTTGGGACTGGCCGGTCATCATCCGTGCCGTCAACACCCGCGATGCCATGACCGCCACCATCGAGGAGATCCCCTACAAGTTGCTGCACCACATCACGCAGCGCATCGTAACGGAAGTCCCGGGCGTCAACCGCGTGCTCTACGATCTGACACCGAAGCCGACCGGAACGATCGAGTGGGAATAGCATGAACCGCATAGGTCAGGGATATGACGTCCACCGCATCGCGGATGGACTCCCGATGTGGCTGTGCGGAGTGCGCATCGAAAGCCCAAAGGGCTTCGTGGCGCACTCCGACGGCGATGTCGCCATCCACGCGCTGTGCGACGCCCTGCTGGGCGCGCTCGCGCTGGGCGACATCGGTCACCACTTCCCCGACTCATCCGACGAATTCAAAGGCATAGACTCAAAGATCCTTCTCGCACGGGTCATGGACCTCGTGCGAGAAAAGGGATATGCCGTCGGCAACGTCGACATCACTATCGCCCTCCAGGCTCCGAAGATCGGCGGCTACGTGCCCGCGATGCGGGCGACGCTGGCCGGCATCCTCGGCGTCCCGGAAGACTGCGTGAGCGTCAAGGCCACGACCACCGAACGCCTCGGCTTCGTAGGCCGGGGCGAAGGCTGCGAAGCCTGGGCAGTATGCCTGATCGTCAATCCATCAGCTTGATGCGCACATTGCGGTACCAGACATCGTCTCCATGGTCCTGGAACCCGATGTAGCCCTCGTGGGCGTCGCCGCCGCAGTTGTTCAGGAGTTCGAAAGCCAGTGGCCAATCCTTCTCGCTGAACTTGCTTGCCTGTAGCATATCGGTCCACTGCTGGGTCCAGAGGTGGTATTCGAGCACTTTCTCGTCGTTCTGGAAGTGGACGACAGTACCCTTGTAGACAAGTATCTTGGCCTTGTTCCACTCGCCGTAGGGGTTCTGGTTCTGCGGCACGGCAGGAATCATATCGTACAGTGAAGCTGACTGGCGGTTGCCATTGACACCGAGCATCGCATCAGGGTGATTGGCATTGTCAAGCACCTGATACTCAGGGCACGAGATATAAATGGGCTCGTAACGGTCCTTTCCGTTCTCGTCCTTGGTTGTCACTTCTTTGGCAAGATAGAAGATACCGGAATTGCCTCCCTTGGAAACTTTCCACTCGAGTTCGAGGGTGAAGTTCTTGAACTGGTGGGCGAAAATGACGTCCCCGCCCTCCGCCGTCTGGCCTTCGCCTGTACCGGAGCCTGAGAACTTCAGGCATCCATCCTCGACGGACCAGCGGCCAGGCAGGGCATCCTTGCCGTAGCCGCGCCAGCCCCTGGTGGAAGAGCCGTCGAAAAGGACGATGTAACCCTCGTCGTCCACGGGGAAACCGGCGAGATCCACCTGGGCGGCCTCCACCACTTTGTAGTCAGGCACCGCCGAAGCGGCTTTCTTTCCGTTGTTGCCGCACGATACGGCTGCGATCGTCAATGCAGCGGCTGCTGCGAGAATCAGTATTCTTTTCATTTCCTTTGGTCGTTATTAATTGATTATCTGGGCATATCGGGCAGTTTCCATCCATCGCGGAAGACCGGTTTCACGAGGTTGGCTGCGAATTCGTTGGCATCGACGGGGTCGGTGTACTCATTCTCGAAAGTGGGATGGCCGTCGTGGATCGAAAAACCGTTGTGGACGAGGGTGCGGATCGTGGAGCCCTTCGGGATGTTGGTGAAACGCATGTTCTCTCCGTCCCACTCCAGTTCCTGGTTCAGGCCCTGGAGGCGGACGGCGAGCACACCCATTGCCACCATCTCGTTGAACGGACCGGCTTCGGCAAAATCGGAAGCGGCGGGGGTACGGTATGCAGGGTCTTCCTTGCACGCGCGGACCCAGTCCAACTGATGCGAGAGCGTCACCTCGCGCAGGACATGAGGAACCTCGGGATTGCGTCCGGACAGCAGATACGGATTGACGCCGTAGCAGCCGCAGATAAGGGTGTCCTTGGTACCGTAGAAGATGAGCGCTCCGCCGGAGTCGTTCAGGGCCTTTCCGGCAGCCAGGCCCTCGGGACGCTCGGGCAGGAGGCCTCCGTCATACCAGTTGACCACGACCTCCGGCATGGCAACCTTGGGCATATTGTCACGCGCGGGGAATACGAAGCGTATCTTCTGGGCATTGGGGCAAGAGTCGGTGAGAAGCGCAGTTGAACTGCCCTGGACCTTTGTAGGATAACCCAGCTTGAGGGCCTTGAAGGCGGGGTGAAGGATATGGCAGGCCATATCGCCTAGAGCTCCCGTACCGAAATCCCACCAGCCGCGGAAATTCCACGGTGTATAGATGCTGTTGTACGGGCGGTAAGGGGCGGGACCGAGGAAACCTTCCCAGTTGAGGGTCTTCGGAATCTTCTCCACTACTGTGGGAGTCTCCAGACCCTGTGGCCAGATAGGGCGGTCGGTGAAGGCATCCACGCGGTATACCTCGCCTATCTCGCCGTTCCAAATCCATTCGCAAGTCTTGCGGACGCCGGCGCCGGAGGCGCCCTGGTTGCCCATCTGCGTGGCAACCTTGTACTTTGCCGCAAGTTTCGTCAGCAAGCGCGACTCATATACCGTACGCGTGAGCGGTTTCTCGACATATACGTGCTTGCCGGCCATTATGGCCTCGGCAGCGATGATGGCGTGGGTGTGGTCGGCGGTGGCCACCACGACGGCATCGGCCTCGTCGAGCATCTCCTTGAACATCACCCGGTAATCATTGTAACGTTTGGCCTGCGGATAGGTCTTGAACACGTGGTCGGCATATTTCCAGTCCACGTCGCACAGACCTATGATGTCCTCGGTCTTTGCAATTTCCTCGAGGACGGCGGCACCGCGTCCGCCGATGCCCACTCCGAGCACCTTGAGCTTTCTGTCAAGCGGGGGCGGAGGGACATCCTGTCCTTTTGCGAGAATGGTTTTTGGCGCCACGGAGAGGCCTACGGCAGCCAGGGTTCCTGCTTTGAGGAACGTTCTTCTTGAGAGTTCTTTGGACATAGTTCAGTATTATTAATTAAGTTGGGTCATACTCAGGTCAGCAATTTAAGAAAAAACGGCGAAGAACACAAATAATCTTCCAATGCGACGCAGGATATTCAAGCAGGCGTAGTTATATTTGTGCATGAGCGAAATAGACCTGGCCAGGGAATGCGGACGCGGGGACCCGCGGGCTCGCGAGGAACTATACACCACCTATAGTCCCCGCATACTGGCTCTGTGCATGCGCTATACCAAAGACAGGAGTGCTGCCGAAGACTTGATGCAGGACGCTTTCATCAAGATCTTCCGGGTCATCCGGAAATTCAAATGGGAAAGGCAGGGGTCGTTGTACTCGTGGATGTCGAGGGTCACGCTCAATCTCTGTTTCGACTCGATGAAAAAGCGCAGGCGCCTGGCGGCGATGCTCACGGATGCTGAAGGCCTGGAGCGCATACCTGACGAGCCGCCGGACTACGACAGGGCGGCGTCAATCCCGGCAGAAAGGCTCAGGGCGATGGTGGAGGAGCTGCCGGAAGGGTACAGGACGGTATTCAAGTTGTACTGCATCGAAGGACTTTCACACAAGGAGATCTCCTCCCTGTTAGGAATCAAGGAAAACAGCGCCTCCTCCAATCTTGCAAGGGCAAGGGCGATATTGGCAAAGAAGATTAAAACTTATTGGGATGAAGACCGACAATCATAACGACTGGACCGACATCTTCCGGGAGAGCTTCCCGGAGGAGGAAAGGCCTGCGGCAGGCGGCTGGGAAGCAGTCGCCGGCCGGATGCGGCGTGCTGCGGCACGGCGCCGTGCCGCCGTCGCGGCCGCGGTCCTCGCCCTGCCCGTCGCCGGCGGCCTGCTGTTCCTGCTGCCGCACGGGGACGCCCCGGCCCCGACTGATGCCGCTCCGGTTTCCGTCATAGAGGCCACCGGGACCCCCCGCATTCTCGCCGATGTCCCCGCCACCGTCGAGCCGTCGCTCCCCGCCAGCGACATCCTTCGGGAAATGCCCGAAGGTAGTGCCCGGGAGCGCGACATCCTTCGGGAAATGCCCGAAGGTAGTGCCCAGGAGCACGGCATCCTTCGGGAAATGCCCGAAGGTAGTGCCCGGGAGCACGACATCCTTCGGGAAATGCCCGAAGGTAGTACCAGGGAGCACGACATCCTTCGGGAAAAGCCCGAAGGTAGTGCGTCTGGCGAAGCCGGCACGCCGAGGGTTCCCGAGGCCATCCCGGACGGCTCGCCCTTCGCCCTGAGCGACTTTGAAGGCTCCGAAGGCTCCCGCAAAGCTCCGGCGCACCGCCTGTCTGTCGGCATAAATGCCGGTTCCACGGCGGCCGGAGCCTCCACCTCCCTCACCACCACTTCCATGGCCGGAGGCATTTCCACCAAAGCGGGAAGCATCACGTGGAACAATACCTCGGGAGTAATCCTCCAGCACGAGTACATCCACGACCTGCCGAAAAGCCTGGGAGTATCGGCCCGTTACACCGTCGGTGAACGTATCTCGCTCGAGAGCGGGATAGAGTTCACCCGCCTCCATTCGAGGCTCGACGACCTCCACAGCGTCATGACTTTTGCGGGCATCCCCCTGCGGATGGACATACGCCTGTTCAAGTCGGGACCGGCCGAGGTCTATGCCGGCATTGGGGCGGAAGCGGAGAAATGCCTGAAAGCCTCATTCGGAGGCATAGGATTCAAGGAACCGAAGATACAATGGTCGGGCTCTGCCTTCGTGGGTGCGCAGACACGGATAGCAGGCAGTGCATGGCTCTATCTCCAGCCGGAACTGTCATATTATTTCACGAAAACCACACTGGTCTCTTACCGGACCGAAAACCGGCTTGGCATCACCCTGAGCGCCGGTTTGCGTTTCGATATCGCCGGATCCAGATAGTCAACCAGCCATGAAAAGATTGTTCCTCATATTTACCTCCATCCTTGTCATCGCCGGATGTGCCAAGGACTATACCGAGGATATCGCTTCCATCGAAAAAAACTGGACAACGGAACAGGGAGGCAGCGACGACCCTGTAATATTCCCGAGCGAAATCGATTACGACTCATTCGCAGCCATCGAAGGTCTCAGCCTCCGTTTCAAGGCGTGTGCTGTTCCGGGCAATATCCTCAACGAAAAGACGACGAGGGCTTTGGGGCTGTCCATCCTGCATTACCCCATGAACTACATCATTTTCGCATACAATTACTACGACATGCCGGTCAGGATAGTCTACGACCACAGCCCGCTTCACCGGGAACTGGCCGCGCGTAACGACGCTGCGGAAGCTCTGGTCGGCGTGTTCGAGAAGACACGCATCGATAAAAGTCTGGAAATGATGGCGAAAGATTACGAGAACATAACGCTCGCAGACGAGCTTTTCCTGGAGTATTTTCTCGGATCGGGACTGGTGAAAGGCCTGGACAAGGGCAATAACAAGAAAAGGCTCGCCGAAGCGGTCAAGATGAAAAGGGACAGGCGGCTGGCCGATCCAGACCTTAACAACGCTCTGACCCTGATGCCTTTAGCATACATGAGCGAACGCCTCGGACTCGGTGTCCAGTTCAGCAAGGACATTGTCGACAACATGCATTCATTCACCCAGGGAGACGCCCCTTTCAAATAGGAAGAAGTCGGGGTGATGTGACTCGAACACACGACCCTCTGGTCCCAAACCAGATGCGCTAGCCAACTGCGCCACACCCCGTGGACTGCAAAGATAACTCTCTTTCGAGAAAAAAACAATTCCCTATTTAGACAGATAATCCTCCACGAACTGGCCGTCACGCATGAACAGGCAGCGGTCACACATGTGCGCCAGCTCGGGATCGTGGGTGACGATGACGATGGTCTGCCCGAACTTCTCCCTCAGGGAGAAGAACAGGCTGTGGATCTCGTCCTTGGTGCGGGTGTCGAGATTGCCGGAAGGCTCGTCCGCGAAGAGGATGGCGGGGCGGTTGACCAGCGCCCGGGCTATCGCCACGCGCTGCTGCTCACCTCCCGAAAGTTCGGAGGGCTTGTGCCCTTCCCTTTCGGCGAGGCCCATCACCGCGAGAAGCTCGCGCGCCTCGGCGCGGGCCTGCCTGTCGCCCTTCCCGGCGATCAGCGCCGGTATCATGACGTTCTCCAGCGACGTGAACTCCGGCAGGAGATGATGGAACTGGAACACGAAGCCCAGGCGGAGGTTGCGGAATGCCGAAAGTTCCTTGCTCCCAAGGGCAAGGACATCGTGGCCGTCAATGACCAGACTGCCGGCATCTGGCGTGGACAACGTCCCCAGGATCTGCAGCAGGGTGGACTTGCCCGCCCCGGAAGCGCCCATTATTGAGACAACCTCGCCCTGCGAGGCTTCGAAATCCACACCTTTCAGCACTTTCAGCGCGCCGAAGGACTTCTCTATCTTTTCTGCCTTGATGATCATGGTCCAAAGATATGAAAAAAAAGGGACACTTGTCGCAAGTGTCCCTCATTCGTACCAGTCCGCAGTCTATTTGTTATTGTTGTTACGTTGCTGGTTGGAGTTCCTCTGCTGGCGGGTAGTGCCGCCGCCGAAAGTCCCGGGCTGTCCAGCTCCCATCATCGGCTGGCGGAGCCTGTTGATCTGGGACTGGCGGAACTTCTCCTCGCCGAGCAGGAGTTTGCCGACCTTCTCGGCGGGAAGGACCTTGAGGTACTCCTTGAGATACTTGGCCGACACGTTCTGGTCGTCGACAGCCTTGGTGTATTTCTCCAGAAGGTCATTCACTTCGCGGCCGGTCTTGCCGTCACGGATGGCCTTGTCGAGTTCGGCGAAAGTCTTCATCGACGCTTCGATGGCCTCGCGCTGCTCCTTCTGGGCCTGGTTGTAGATGGGCCAGAAGGCCTGCGCCTCCTTCGGGGTAAGTGACATTTCATTGGTCAGGAAAGCGATCTTCTCGCTCTCGATGCGTTCCTGCCACTGCTTGGCGAAATCGCCCATCCCGTTGTTGTTCTGTGCGAAGGCCAGGGTGGAAAGCGCAAGAAGCGCAGAAACCGATATGGTGCGTATCAACGACTTCATAATCTATTCATTTAGTAGGTATGCGATATAATCAACTGATGTGCCTGAAGAGATAAGATACTGGATGACGTCGTCCTCGGAACTGCTCTCGGGAGTATAAAGCTCCATCGGAGAGTCGTCATAGATGGAGTAAGGATTTGTCACCGGGATGAGGTCGGCCATATAATAGTAGTCCTGCATGAAAAGCTCCGACTCGGCAGGGGCTTGGTTGCGTCCCAGGAAGAAATTGCCTACGAAGAATGCCATGACCAGACAGGCGGCAAGGGCTACATAAGGCCTTACCCTGGTCCACAACGGCACCGTGACTGCCGGGGTCTGGACCACGGGATGCTCGGAAGGAATGGCTTCGAGACGCTTCTGAAGCTGGTCGAAGTACCCTTCCGGTACATTGAATGTGTTCTTTATCTCTTTCATATCCGAACCTTTAGACACCTGATTACTGCGTGGGTTTAAATCAATCGGTAAAATTATCTTTCAATTCTTTCTTGATCTTCTCGTAGGCGAAGTGGTAAGAGGCCTTGAGCGCTCCTACGGACGATCCCATAATCTCGGATATCTCCTCGTAGGACAGTTCCTGGTAATATCGAAGGCAGAAGACCGCCTTCTGTTTCTGCGGTAGTTTCTGGATGGCCTTGCTGAGCTGAATCTCGAGTTCGTTTCCGTTGAACCACGGATCGTCCTCGATCTTCTTCACCTGGCTGTCGGCCAGGCTCTCGAAAGAAAGTGCGGCGCGGACCTTCTGCTTTCCGAGGAAGTTGAGCGCCACGTTCGTGGCTATGCGGTACAGCCAGGTATAGAACTGCGCTTCCCCACGGAAGGTGGGAAGCGCAGTCCATACTTTCACGAATATATCCTGAAGGAGATCGTCGGTATCCTCGTGGGAGCATACAAGGGTGCGGACGTGCCAGTAGAGACGCTCGCTATAGTTCTTGACGATTTCATTGAACGCCCTCTGCTGCTGCCCGTCGCGGTACAGTTCGAGGATCTCCTTGTCGGTCATTTATTTCCTTGCAATCGCTTTTTTGGCAGCTTCGACGATGTGTTCGGCATCAAGTCCGTAGGCCTTCATGAGCTCGGCCGGCGATCCGGACTGTCCGAACTTGTCTCCGCCGTTGATGAACTCCATCGGGGTGGGAGCCTTGCGGGCGAGGACGCCGGCGATGAGCTCGCCGAGGCCTCCGTGCATGCTGTGCTCCTCTGCCACCACGACAGCCTTTGTCTCCAAAGCTGATGCCAGAACGGCCTCCTCGTCGAGAGGTTTGATGGTCGCGATGTCGATGATCTCGGCACTGATACCCTGCTCCTCGAGGATCTTGCAGGCCTGGATGGCTTCCCAAACGAGGTGTCCGGTGGCGAAGACGGTCACGTCCTTGCCTTCCTCGAAGACGATGGCCTTGCCGATCTCGAACTTCTGGTCCTCAGGGGTGAAGATCGGTACGGAAGGACGGCCGAAACGGAGGTAGACGGGACCGACGTACTCGGCGGCGGCGATGGTCGCGGCCTTGGTCTGGTTGTAGTCGCAAGGATTGATGACTACCATGCCGGGAAGGGCGCGCATGAGGGCGACGTCCTCCATGGTCTGGTGCGTGGCGCCATCCTCGCCGAGGGTGATGCCGGCGTGCGAGGACGCGATCTTGACGTTGGTATGGCCGTAGGCGACTTCCTGGCGGACCTGGTCATAGACACGGCCGGTGACGAACTCGGCGAAGGAGCCGATGAAAGGGATCTTTCCGGTGAGGGAGAGTCCGGCGGCGGCGCCGACCATGTTGGCTTCGGCGATGCCGCATTCGACGAAACGCTCGGGGAACTCGGCGGCGAACTTCTCCATCTTGAGGGAAGGGAGGAGGTCGGCGGTCATGGCGACGACGGCGGGATTCTTCTTGCCGGCTTCATAGAGGCCGTCTCCGAAACCGCTGCGGGTGTCTTTCTTTCCAGTGACGATATATTCTTTCATGATAGTGTCGTGTTTAAGGATTAATAATCACCGAGGGTTTCCTCGAGCTGGGCAAGGGCTGCGTCGCGCTGCTCCGCGGACGGGGCCTTGCCGTGCCACTTGTGCGTACCTGCCATGAAGTCGACTCCGTGGCCCATCTCGGTCTTGAGAAGGATCATCGAAGGCTTGCCTACGGAAGCCTTTGCGATGTCGAAAGCCGCGAGGATCTTCTCGAAGTCGTGGCCGTCATCGACCACGATGACGTTCCAGCCGAAGGCGCTCCACTTGTCGGCGAGGTCGCCGAGTCCGCCGACGTTCTCGACGGCGCCGTCGATCTGCTGGCCGTTCCAGTCGGTGAAAGCGATGAGGTTGTCGAGCTTGTGGTGGGCTGCGAAGATCGCGGCCTCCCAGATCTGGCCTTCCTCTGTCTCGCCGTCTCCGAGGAGGCTGAAGACGTAGTTCTTCTCACCGTCCATCTTCTTGCCGAGGGCGAAGCCGATGGCGGCGGAAAGTCCCTGGCCGAGGGAACCGGAAGGCTGGAAAACGCCCGGAAGTCCGGTCTCGACGCAAGGGTGTCCCTGAAGGCGGGAACCGAACTTGCGGAGGGTACCCAACTCTGCTACAGGGAAATAGCCTGCCCTGGCGAGGGTGGCATAATATACGGGGGCCAGATGGCCGGCGGAAAGGACGAAGACGTCGGAATCCTTGCCGCTGCGGGTCCATTTGGCCGGATCATGCTTCATCACATGGAAATAAAGTGCCGTCATCACGTCGGTGCTGCTGAGCGACCCTCCGGGATGGCCGGACCCTGCTTCGCAAACCATCCGGACGATGTCGCGCCGGATCTGGGATGCGGTCCTGATCAGTTCTTGTACATTAGACATATCGCATTTATGATTTAGATGTTTTCAAACATACAAAGTTAACAACTTTTTGAATTATATTTGCACTGTAATTGACCCGGAGCGATGAAACACATAAGGAACTTCTGCATCATAGCCCATATCGACCACGGCAAGAGCACGCTCGCCGACCGCCTGCTGGAACTCACCAGCACGCTCAGCGCACGCGACATGGAGAACCAGGTCCTGGACGACATGGACCTTGAGAAGGAGAAGGGCATCACCATCAAGAGCCACGCGATCCAGATGCTCTACACGTACAAGGGAGAGCAATACAAACTTAACCTCATCGACACTCCCGGCCACGTCGACTTCTCCTACGAGGTTTCCCGCTCCATCGCTTCCTGCGAGGGGGCCCTGCTGGTCGTAGACGCCTCGCAGGGCGTCCAGGCGCAGACCATCTCCAATCTCTACCAGGCCATAGACCACGGCCTTGAGATCATCCCCATCCTCAACAAGATCGACATGGAGTCGGCTCAGATAGAAGTGGTTACCGACCAGGTCTGCGACCTGCTGGGATGCGACCCCGAGGACGTGTTCAAGATCTCCGCCCGCACGGGCGAGGGCGTGGCGCCCATACTGGACGCCATCGTAGAGAAGATTCCCGCACCGGTCGGAGACCCCGATGCGCCGCTCCAAGCCCTCGTCTTCGACTCGGTCTTCAACTCCTTCCGCGGCGTCATCGGCTATTTCAAGGTCAAGAACGGCTCCATCCGCAAGGGCGACAAGGTCAAGTTCTTCGCCACCGGGATGGACTACGAGGTCGAGGAAGTGGGAGTCCTGAAAATGAAACTCGTCCCCACCCAGGAGGTGGGCTGCGGCGACGTAGGCTACATCATCACCGGCATCAAGAGCGCCACCGAAGTCAAGGTCGGCGACACCATAACGCACCTGGGCAAGGACGCATGCGACGAGGCCATCGCCGGCTTCGAGGAGGTCAAGCCCATGGTCTTCGCCGGCATGTACCCGGTCGACGCCTCCAAGTTCGAAGAACTGCGCGCCGTGCTGGAGAAGTTCCAGCTCAACGACGCCTCGTTCGTCTACGAGCCCGAGTCGTCGCTGGCGCTGGGCTCGGGTTTCCGCTGCGGATTCCTCGGGCTCCTGCACCTGGAGATAGTCCAGGAGAGGCTTTTCCGCGAATTCGACATGGACGTCATCACGACCGTCCCCAACGTCTCGTACAAGGTCTACACCACCCAGGGCGAAGTCCTGGACGTCCACAACCCCTCCGGACTCCCCGCCCCCACCCTCATCGACCACATCGAGGAGCCCTTCATCCGCGCCCAGATCATCTCCAAGTCCGACTTCTTCGGGCCCATCATGAAACTCTGCCTGGACAAGCGCGGCACCCTGGTCAGCCAGCACTACATCACGGCCGACCGCGTGGAACTCAACTACGACATGCCTCTTTCCGAGATAGTCTTCGACTTCTACGACAAACTCAAGTCCATCTCGAAGGGCTATGCTTCGTTCGACTACCACATGACCGGGTTCAGGCCTGCAAAACTCGTCAAGCTCGACATCCTGCTCAACGGCGAGCCCGCAGACGCCCTCTCGACCCTCATCCACGAGGACAACGCCTACGACTTCGGGCGCAAGATGTGCGTCAAACTCAAGGACCTCATCCCCCGCCAGCAGTTCGACATCCCCATCCAGGCCGCCATCGGCGCCAAGATCATCGCCCGCGAGACCGTCAAGCAGGTACGCAAGGACGTCACCGCCAAGTGTTATGGCGGCGACATAACGCGTAAACGCAAACTTCTCGAAAAGCAGAAGGAGGGCAAGAAACGCATGCGCCAGATAGGCACCGTACAGGTGCCGCAAAGCGCATTCATGGCTGTCCTCAAACTGGACTGACGTAAGGGAAACCCCTAAAGATTGAATCTGAGACCGACTTCGTAGTTAAGCATGAAAGGATGCTTGGTGCGGATGCTGGAAGGCTGTCCGCAGTCGAAGTAGTACCTGGCGCTGGGATCGAGATACAGGCCGAGATGCTTTCCGATAAGGAATTCGAGGCCCAGGCCGCCTGCAGCGGACCACTGAAGGCCGTTGATGCTCTCCCTGTAGAAAATGTCACCGGCATCGCTCTTGATGCGGAAGCGGTTGGAGATGCCGCGCTCGGCGGTGCCGCCACCCCAGACATAGAAACGGAGGTTCCTGTTGTTGAGGATATTGTAGTAGAGGTTGAGCGGAACGCCGATGTACTGGACGTCGTGGACGATCTCGGAATTGATCGAACGGACGATCTCGGAGTTGACTTCAGTGTACGTGCCGTTGAAGGTGCTGGAGAGCATCGACCAGTTGAGACCGGTGCCGACGGACCAGCGGTCGGAGAAATTGAAGCGGACTCCCACGCCAAGGGTGAGAGGGATGGCGAACGATGACGTACCCTTCTCCTCGACGCCCGTACGCGCCTTGACGCCGGAGGCGGGAGCGCGAAGCTGACGGATGTCGGTGCCGGTGAAATCGTTGGTCATGGCATTGCCGGAGAGGGAGAACGACATGCGGTCAATGATGGAAGGCTCGGACTCCTCCTCGGGCCACGCGAACGGGTCGACGGGGTTGAACGCCGGAGCGGACGGGGCCGAAGGCCCTTCCGCCGCAGGATCAGCAGGCCTGACAGGCTCGGCCGCGACTTCAGGGACTGCCTCAGGGACGGTCTCTGCGACGGGCTCCTTTTCAGCAGGCACGAAGGATTCGACGGGCGCTACTGCGGAAGGAACTGCCGCAGGGGCGGCGGGACGGCGCACGGCCGGCTCCGGAACGGAAGCCAGGGCCGCGCCGGCCGAAGCCGCGATCTGCTCCTCGATGTCGGGAATCTCCTCCACTGCGGGGGCCTCGGGCTTGACGGCCTCTTCGACGACATCGGCTGTAAGGTCGGGCTCGACGGTATTGTCGCGTCCCGTGAAGATGAAGATGCCGGACAACACGGCTGCGGCAGCCACACAGGCAGCCGCTCGCCGCCACCTGAGGGCGACGACCTTCCTGCGATCCCGGCGGTCGAGCTCACCGCTCACTGCATCCCAGACACGCGAGGGAGCTTCCTCCTCCGCGTCCAGAAGCATCCGCTTCAGTTCGAGATCGAAATCCGTATATTTGTCGTTCTGCATCTTACTTTTGTCTCTTTATCTTATTCTGCAACATGACCCTTGCCCGCTGGAGCTGCGACCGGGAGGTCGCTTCGGAGATACCGAGGATCTCGCTAATCTCCTTGTGAGAGTAGCCTTCCACCAGGAAAAGGTTGAAAACCGTCCTGAACCCTGGAGGAAGCTCCGCGACAACGTCCAGAAGCTCCTTGTACGACATGTCCTGCAGGGCTGAAGTCTCGCTGCCCGTCACGTTGCGGGCAATCTCGATATCTTCCGTCTGCTTCATCACGTCGTTCCTGCGCAGAGTCATGAGTGCAGTGTTGACAAAGACCTTCCGGGCCCAGCCTTCGAAGGAACCCTCCCCCGAGTAACTGTCCAGCTTCGAGAAAAGTGAGATGAACCCCTCCTGGAGCACATCCTCGGCCGCGTCCCTGTCACCCATGTAGCGTATGCACAGTGGGAACATCTTTTTGGACAACGAGTCGAACAACGCTTTCTGGGCAGCTCTGTCCCCCCTCTTGCAGAGGGCGATCATCTGCTGCTCGGTAAAGGTCGTCACGTTTTCTGAAGTCTGGTTCTGGGTTGTCACCCGTGTGTTAAGATGCGTTTTGTTTCCAAAATGTTGCATGACACACCGACTTTTTTTCTAACCCGGTACGAAATTAGCTAAAATATCAGAAAACAGCCTCAGCGAAACCAATAAAAGTAGTATTTTTGTAATATGAACAGAATTGCGCTCATCCTCTATACTTCCATCATTCTGGTCCTCTCATCCGCTTCCGCCGGCGCCCAGGGACGGGTTTCCGCCCTGCGCGAGTCGGCCGAATCGATGCTCGTGGACGCCGTACAGGCCTATGACAGCGGTGACACCGATGCCGCCATGGCACGCCTGTCCGTCATAACCGGGGCTTTCCCGGACAACGACGCGGCGCACTATTACCTCGGCCTCTGCCACGTCCGTAAGAACGACGCCGACGCCGCCCTGTCGGAGTTCCAGGCGGCCTCCAGGCTCGATCCAAGCAACTACTGGTACCGTGACCGCATAGCCACGCTCTATTCCCTGACCGGGCAGGACGAACTCGCGGTGGAAGTCTACGAGGGCCTCCTTAAGGATTTCCCGCGCAAGATCGACCTGTACTACGCGCTCGTCAACCTGTATGCCCGCGTGAACCGTCTGGACAAGGTCATGCAGACCCTCGACGACATCGAGACAATGGTCGGCCGGGACGAGCAGACCGCCCTCGCGCGCTACGACATCCTCATGCACCAGAACAAGACAGACGAAGCATTCGCGCTGCTCGAGGACCTCAACGAGGAGTACCCCTCGCCCCAGATCCTCTCGATGATGGGCGACGCCAGGCTATCCGACTATGACGACTCCCTGGCCATGTCATACTACGACCGCGCACTCGCACTCGATTCCGAATATGCCCCGGCTCTGCTCGGCAAGTCCGAAGTGTACCGTATACGCCGCTCCTTCGACGGGTTCTTCGAGACGCTCGGACGTTTCGCCTCCAGCGCTTCCATACCCGCACAGATGAAGAGCGGCTACCTGACCAACCTCACCGGCCAGATGGACGGCCGCTTCTTCCAGACCTTCAAGGCCCAGCTGGACACCCTCTACGAGACCGGCGTGCGGGCACACCCCGCCGACTCCTCCATGCTGCTTGCCGCAGGCACCTATTACTACCGTACCGACCGCAGGGACAGGGGCGTGGAACTCTTCAGGACCAACAGTTCGCTCTACCCAGACGACTTCAACGCCCGCGCGATGTACATCCAGTCCCTCAGTTACAACGAGGACTGGAGCACGCTCCTCGAGGCCTCCGAAGAGGCGTTTGCCGCTTTCCCCGACGAGCCTGCGTTCCTGAACATGCGCGTAATGGCCTACTACAACCTCGGTGACATCCCTGCCGTCATCCGGGAAAGCACGCGTATGTCAGAGGCCTTCAAGGACAACCCCGACGTGGTGGTGCAGGCCCTTTCGACCATAGGCGACAGCTACCACCAGCTCAACGACGAGAAGGAAGCCTTCAAGGCCTACGAAAAAGCCCTGAAGATCAATCCCAAGTACGCTCCCGTCCTCAACAACTACGCATACTATCTGAGCCTGACCGGCAAGAACCTGTCCAAGGCCGCCGCCATGAGCAAGATAACGGTCGAACAGGAACCGGACAACGCCACCTACCTCGACACCTACGGCTGGATACTGCACCTGCAGAAAAAGTCGCAGGAAGCCAAGTCGTACTTCAAGCACGCGATGCTCTACGGCGGCAAGGACAGCGCGACCATCCTCGACCACTATGCCGAAGTCCTTTACGCCCTTGGCGAGTACGACCTGGCCAAGGTCTACTGGGACCAGGCGGTCAAGAAAGATACCGAGAACGAGATCACCGATCTCGCACAGCGCATCGAGCAACGTCTAAAAGCCATCGGAAGATGATGCAGGTCCGTCCATTCCGCCTGGCCGTGCTGCTGGCTCTCCTTTTCCTGGCCGTTCCGGCCCGGTCGCAGGACACTTCCGCGCAGAACAGCCGCAAGGCGCGTCTCGAGGAAGAGATCGCCATCATCGACGGCCAGCTCCGCGAGAACGCCACCCGCAACTCCAACGCGCTTAACACCCTTGCCCTCGTCCAGCAGAAAATCGACCTCCGCAGGGGGCTGATCAAGGAAGGCGAGCAGGAAATAGCCCGCCTGGACGGCGAGATCCGCCGCAAGCAGATGCGCATCGACAGCCTCCAGGTGCGGCTGGACACCATGTCCTTTTATTATAACAAACTCGTAAAAGGCGCCTACAAGAACCGCGACGCCCGCGTCTGGTACATGTACATCATCGCGAGCGAGAACCTCGCGCAGGGCCTCCGCCGTTACTCTTTCCTCAAGAACCTCTCCCGCGAGATGAACAACCAGGGCATCAAGATCAAGGAGGCCAAGGCCGCCCTGGAGGGCGAGAAGGAACAGCTGGCCGGGCTGCGGAGCGCGGCGGCCGAGCTCCAGCAGGAGCGCCTCGCCGAGATGGAGCGGCTCCGCCGCGAGGAGACCACCGCCCAGCAGACCATCCAGGTCCTGAAGAGGGAGAAGAGCAGGTACCAGAGCCAGCTCAACGCCAAACGCAAGGAGGTGGAAGCCCTGAACAGGGAGATAGCCCGCATCATCGCAGAGGCGGTGAAGGAAGCGGCCAAGGCCAAGGCCAAGACCGCGTCCACGGCTTCACCAAGCACCTCGGGGAGGAGTGCTACCTCTTCAAGTTCGAAAAAGGCTGCAGAGCCGATCGACTATACTCTGGGCAATGAATTCTCGTCCAACAAGGGCAAACTCCCCTGGCCCGCCGAGGGCCCCGTGGTCGAGAAATTCGGCGCTCAGTATCACCCTGTCTATACCCAGCTCAAGCTTCCGGACAGCGAGGGCATATCCATAGCCCTCGCGAACGGCACCCAGGTCAAGGCGGTGTTCGACGGAGTGGTCAAGAGCGTCATAGTCCAGCCCGGATACAACAAATGCGTGCTCGTCCAGCACGGCGACTATTTCACTTTCTACTGCAAGCTCGGCACCGTTTCGGTCAAGGCGGGGGACAAGGTCCAGACAGGACAGGTCCTCGGCGCCGTCGAGCCCATCGGCGGATCGACCCAGCTGCACTTCCAGCTCTGGTCATCCAAGGGGCCCCAGAACCCCGTGCCCTGGCTCAGGCCGAGATAAAGAAATAGGCGCGGATACCCGATCCGCGCCCTGACAAAGTGAAAAAAGCGTATCGTCAAATTGAACAACACGATCTTTCAGTATTGTTGTTTTCTGATTCTCCTGAATACAAATATAGCCTTTTCCGCCGTGAAAGGGTCCCTATCCTGGAAAAAGTTATCAACAATTAGAAAACAATCCTGTTAACTCGCTGGTTAACAGGATTGTAATTACTCTCGAACCCACACCAGGACGTGCCTGTCGAAGGTAATGTACTCCAATTCAAGGTCTTCTTCGTATCCGTCCTTGTGGATGAAGGTGGCTTCCAGCTCACCCTCGCCCTTGGAGCGGAAGCGTTCGATCTCGATCTGCTCGACGAAGTCGACGTTGTACTGCGACATTTTCTTGAAGATGGCTTCCTTGGCGCACCAATAGATGGCGAGCTGCTCGTTCTTCTCCTCGCGGTCGTCCTCGAGGTCGTCGATCTCGTCCTCCGAGAGGGCTTTCTTCTCCACGACGGAGAAGTCGCGGTCGAGCGACTCGATGTCGATGCCGACCTCGTCGTTCTGGTCGAGGATGACGGCGACATACTTTTCGGTATGGGTGATGCTGATGTTGATGGAATTGTTCTCGATGTAAGGCTTGCCGTTGTCGTGGTGGGCAAGGTACACCTTGTCGTCGAAGAGCTCGTTGAGCAGGGCGCGCACCGCCAGGCGCTGCTTGCGCAGCGACTCGCTCTTGATGAAGGATATCTCCTCCATCTCGTCGGCGGGGGTGGAACTCAGCTCGCGCAGTTCCGCTTCCGTCTCGGTGATCTGCCAGACGGCTACTTTCGCGGTGTTGTCAAGCTCTTTCAGTAAATAAAGTGCCATATAGGTTTCAAATGTTTTCGTTCGGACACGACGGAGCGGCCGGAGACTTACGTCCCGACTGGATCAAATTGTATTTCTGTACGTGAAGTATGTCAACGGATCCTCAGAGGCTGGGTCCGCTTGCATGCCGGTGTCTGTTAGAGTACAACTGGGAGGCTCCATACTAAGTGTCAAGTGTTCAACGTTGCAAATATAGCGTTTTTTTTGATTTCCAAGAAATACACACCTCTTTTGTCATTAATTTTGAGTATATTTGCGTGCTCAAAAGAACGATATAATTATTAAATAATCTGTTATGAAATTCTTGACTGACGAAAAATTGCTTATTGTCGGCGCCGGCGGCATGATCGGCTCCAACATGGCCCAGACTGCGATGATGCTCGGCCTCACCCCGAACATCTGTCTGTATGACATCTATGAGCCCGGCGTCCACGGCGTGGCGGAAGAGATGTACCACTGTGCCTTCCCCGAAGCCAACATCACCTGGACCGTCGATCCCGAGGTTGCCTTCAAGGATGCCAAGTACATCATCTCCTCCGGCGGCGCCCCGCGCAAGGAAGGCATGACCCGTGAGGACCTCCTCAAGGGCAACTGCAAGATCGCGGCCGAGTTCGGAGAGCTCATCGAGAAGTACTGCCCCGACGTAAAGCACGTCGTCGTCATCTTCAACCCCGCCGATGTCACGGCCCTCACGGCCCTCATCCGCTCCGGTCTCAAGCCCAACCAGCTGACTTCGCTGGCAGCCCTCGACTCCACCCGCCTCCAGGAGGCTCTCGCAGCCGAGTGCGGCGTCCAGCAGTGCAAGGTCACCAACGCCTACACCTACGGCGGTCACGGCGAGGCCATGGCAGTCTTCGCCTCCGAGGCCCTCATCGACGGCAAACCCATCGCCGACTACAACATCTCCGAGGAGCGCTGGGCCGAGATCAAGCACTCCACCATCCAGGGCGGTTCCAACATCATCAAGCTCCGTGGCCGCAGCTCCTTCCAGAGCCCTGCCTACCAGGCCGTCAAGATGATTGAGGCCGCAATGGGCGGCGAGAAGTTCACCTGGCCTGCCGGCTGCTACGTCAACTGCGACAAGTGCGGCTTCAAGAACGTCATGATGGCAATGCCTACCGTCATCGACGCCGACGGTGTCCACTATACCGCTCCCAAGGGCACTCCCGAGGAGATGGCCGCCCTCCAGGCCTCGTACGAGCATCTCTGCAAGATGCGCGACGAGATCGTCGAGCTCGGCATCGTCCCTCCTGTCGCCGAGTGGTACAAGGAGAACCCCAACCTTTAGGGTTTCCCTTGGAGCACAAGATTGTCATAAAGGACATAGCCGCGCTGGACGCGGCGGCAAGGGATTTCCTCGCACAGATCGAGGACAATGACCTGATAGCATTCTATGCCCCGATGGGGGCAGGCAAGACTACTTTCATCACGGCCGTATGTCGGGCGCTGGGTGTCGAAGGCGACGCCGTCAGCAGCCCGACATTCTCTATTGTCAACGAGTACCGGACCAATGATGGAGAATCGATATTCCACTTCGACTTCTACAGGATCACCAAGATATCCGAGGCGCTCGACATCGGGTTCTATGACTATATAGACAGCGGCTGCCTCTGCCTGATGGAGTGGCCTGAGAACATCGACGACATACTCCCGGACGAAACCGTCCGGGTCCGCATAAGCGTGGACCCGGACGGCTCGAGAGTCTTGTCCTGGGAGGATTAATACTTGTAAGCGACAGCCTTGAGGTCTGCGGCGGCTGAACTGCCACCGCAGAGGAGTTCGTATCTGCCGTGGACCGGGACCATGTCCTGAGCCTTCTCGGACCACCAGAGGAAGGTCTCCTTGTCGAGAGGGATGGTGACGGTGACGGTCTGGCCGGCCGGGACGGTCACGCGGCGGAAGGCACGCAGGGTCTTGACCGGACCGGCGGCGTCGTCCGGCTTGCGGACATAGAGCTGGACGACCTCGGTGCCGTCGCAGGAGCCGTTATTGGTGAGTTCGACCTCGACTTTCTTGCCCTTTACCCTGGGCTCGCCATAGGTGAAGGAAGTGTAACTGAGGCCGTAACCGAAAGGATAGAGAGGCTCGCCGCGGAAGTAGCGGTAAGTGTGTCCCTCCATATTGTAGTCCTCGACATCCGGGAGCTGGCCGACATTCTTATAGAAGGTGACGGGAAGCTTGCCGGAAGGGTTGACGTCGCCGAAGAGGACGTCAGCGATGGCGGTTCCGCCCTCCTGGCCGGGATACCAAGCCTGAAGGATGGCGTCGCAGCTCTCGGTCTCGGGCACGAGGCCGATGGCGGAGCCGGAGAAGTTCACGAAGACGACCTTCTTGCCAGCGTCATGCAAAGCCTTGAGAAGCCTGCGCTGCACGTTGGGGAGTTCGATGTCCGTACGGTCGCCGCCGGAGAATCCGGGCACCTGCACACGCATCTCCTCGCCTTCGAGGCGGGGGGAGATGCCTCCTGCAAACACGACAACGTCGACATCCTTGAGTTTCTCGAGGACGGCAGCCTCGTCGAGGGCCGGCATGAAACTCCGGCGCGACTCCTCGTCGCGGCGGATATAGTTCCTGATGTCGTTCACGCTGACGGCATAACGGCGCGCGGCGGCTTCAAGCTGGGCCTCGGTCGCGCCGATCAGGTTGGCATAGGCGGAACCAGCCGGAGCATACTCGGCATCGAGGAGACCGCAGCCGCGCTCGTACACGAGACCGGGAACCCTCTTCTGCATGGCCTGGAGAAGGGTTACGGTGTTCTTAGGCACGGGATTGTAGTTGCCCCACTGCATCTGGGCATCGTCGGCGTTGGGACCGACAAGGGCTATCTTCTGGCCGGCCTTGAGAGGCAGGACGCCGCCTTTGTTCTGCAGAAGGACCATGGACTCGTGGGCTATGTCAAGCGAGAGGGCGCGATGCTCGGGGCCCTCGACGATGGACGGATCCAGATTGTCCCAAGGGGACTCGCCGTCCATCTCGCCGAGGCGGAAGCGCTCGGTCAGGACGCGAAGCAGGTTGCGGTCCAGGTCCTCCTCCTTGAGGAGACCCTGCTCGATGGCCGCGGGAATCTTGGAGAAGGTCGAGCCGCACTCCACGTCAAGGCCGTTGGCGACGGCCAGGGCGGCAGCCTGCTCGCCGGTGTCCACGAAGCCGTGGCGTCCGGGCTCGAAGAAGTCGGGGATGGCCCAGCAGTCGGAAACGACAAGGCCCTTGTAGCCCCATTCTTCGCGGAGGATCTTCTGCACCAGATACTCGGAAGCGGCGCAGGGATAGCCCCTGAAGCGGTTGTAGGCGGTCATCACTTCCTTGACGCCGGCCTTGGTCACGAGGTCCTTGAAGGCCGGGAGATAGGTCTCGCGGAGGTCGCGCTCGCTGACCTGGGCGTCGAAGCGGTGACGGTTGCTCTCGAGGCCTGAGTGCACCGCATAGTGCTTGGCGCAGGCGTGGGTCTTGAGCACATCGGCGTCAGGATCGCCCTGCAGGCCGCGGACGACGGCCATTCCGAGCTGTCCCATAAGGTAGGGATCCTCGCCGTAGGTCTCCATTCCGCGGCCCCAGCGGGGATCGCGGAAGATATTGATGTTCGGAGTCCAGAAAGAAAGGCCGGCATACTGGTACACCCTGCCGTTCTCCGCCGCCTGGCGGTTCTTGACGCGCGCCTCGTCGGAAACGGCGGTGAAGACTGTCTCGATCTTCTCCACGTCGAACGAGGCGGCCATTCCGATGGGCTGCGGGAACACCGTGGCGCTGCCGTTGCGCGCCACGCCGTGCAGTGCCTCGCTCCACCAGTTATACGCCTTGATGCCCAGCCTCTCGACGGCCGGGGAATTGTACTGGACAAGGCCGGCTTTCTCCTCGAGCGAAAGCTTGGAGAGCAGGTCCCTGGCCCTGGCCTCGGCCGGCTGGGTCTTGTCGGTGTAGGAAACCTCCTTGGGCGTGGATGTGCAGGCAGAGAATGCCACCGCCGCGAAAACGACCGCTAAGACGGTTACGGCTGATTTTTTAAGACTTATCATATCTGTTGAGGTTGTTGGTTGCTAGTTCCCTCAAAATTAGTGAAAGTACCTTGCAATTCCAAATTTACTCGGCTACGACCGAGACCTCGGTAATGAAGCCGTTGACATCAAGGCCGAACAGGAACTTCCCGTCACGCGAGAGGAAAGGTTTTGAGCCTGAGGCAAGTGGATTCATGGCGACGTAAAGGTGCTTCCCGAAAACGCAGGCGTCGCGGAAAGACACGAAAAGCACAGGGTCGGCGATGTTCCTGGATGTCGGCCAAAGCGGGGAATAAAGGATCAGACTTCCCTCCCGGGAAACTGCCACGACTGATTTCCAGGTGTCTGCAGCATAGGTATAAACACCTAACGGAGAGGCTTTTACAGGAGTAAACTCCAACTCTCCGTCCCTGATGCGGATATCGTAAACGCCCCCGTTCGGAACTGCGACGCGCGACTCTGCGCCGTCCTCGACCATATACCATACACGTTTGGATCCAATGATTTCGAAATAACTGAAGTACATGTGGCCTCCGTCCCGGTACAGCGCCCCGGAAAGGTATTCCGGGCGTGAAGAGAACTGTGCGGCGATACTCCCTCCCGGGCGTGAAAAGACGATGTCTCCGTTGCGCCTTAACGAGAATCCGCTTCCCGAACGGTTACGGCCAAGGGTATAGATATCCTCCCCTTCGACCAGCAGTCCGCAGAGCACTTCGCGTCCGGGATAAGAGAACAGCCTCGTGCCGTCAAGGCCGATGACCGTCTCGGAACCGGTGCAGGACTCGGTGTAGACATGACCGCCCGCCAGATGGTGCAGGTCGGGGTCGAGGCTGGCGAGGCTGCCCGGGCCGGCGGGAATCTCGAGTACGCGTACGCTGTCGCGGTAGAGAACGATGCGCCCGGAGACCTCCCCGAAGGAGGTGTCACGGCGCCAGTCATAGCCCCTCGGAAACTCCAGGACGGTAAGATAGGCCACCGTATCCGCCCCGGGCAGCTCCTTTCCGGGCAGCCCGGTGCCGCGGCGGGTGACGGTATATCTGTCGCGGAAGGCCTCCAGGTGGGACACTCCGCCGCCCGCCCCGTCACATCCGGACAGGGCAAGCGTCAGTAAAAAGAATGACAGGAAGTTTTTCATAGCACGCCAATAGTTTTACTCGTTCAGGTACTGGCGGTTTCTTTCAGAACATGCGTTTATTTGAAAAGATACCTGGCGAGATCGCGGAAACCGCGCCTCCAGGTCAACCATTCGTGGGCAGTACCATCTGATACATAAGTCTTTACATTGATACCCTTCGCCTGCAGGGCCGCTGCGCCGTTTTTGTTGCCGTCGCCCTCTTCCGTGCCCCAGCTGACGTGGAAGAACTTGATCTGCTTGTTGAAGGTGGCAGCATCCTTGAACACTCCGCCGGAAACCGTGTCGATGTTGTCGTTGGTGATGGAGAACAAGCCGCTGAGGGTCGCCATATAGGAGAACTTGTCAAGATTGGGCAGAACGGTGTTGGTGGTCTGCATTCCGCCGCGCGACAGACCGGCCATTGCGCGGTGGTCCTTGTCCGCATAGGTCCGGAAGTTGGCGTCGATGAAAGGAATGGTCTCGTTGATATAGACATCCGTGACCGTCTTGCCCGGGAAGGTGCGGTGCTCGGGAGTGGTCTTGAGGTCGCCGCTGAGGATGACTACGATCATTTCGACGGCCTCTCCCTTGGCAATCATGTTGTCAAGGATGAAGTCGATATGGCCCTGGTTGATCCAGCCGCTCTCGTCCTCGCCGCTGCCGTGCAGTATGTAGAGCACCGGGTATTTCTTCCTGGTGTTCTTCTCGTAGCTGGCCGGAACGTAGACATTGACGTGGCGGAATGTCTGGTTGATGTCGGACCAGTAGTTCAGCGAACGGATCTGGCCGTGCGGGACATTCTTGTCGAAGCGGTAATAGTCACCTTCCGGTCCTTCGGGGACTTCGATGCCGCCGGCATTGAGGGTATAGCCGAAATAGGACTGGCTGTTGGGGTCCGTCAGGCGTGCACCGTCCACGGTTACGAAATAATAGTGGAAGCCGACTACGAGCGGCTCGGTCTCGATGGTCCAGATGCCATCGATGTCCTTGACGCCCTTGAAGGTTTCATTGCCGACAGTGACCGAAACGGAATGGGCCAGCGGGAGGTTGAATTTGAAATAGGCCCTGCGTGTCGTAGGATTGACGCGCGGATATTCCGCGCGCAGCACGTTGGTTTCCGGAGCGATGGTCCCCGGCTCGTAGGTCGTCATTTTGGGGTTGACGGCAGGCATGGTCGGCCGCTGCTGCCCGAACAGGGCGGTGCAGAGGAGAAGGGCCGAAGCAAAAACAAGAATCCGTTTCATATGGAAAGATTATAAAAAATGTGCAGAAATACTACGGAAGTCAAATATAAACAATTCTTTGCATTATTTCAACAGGACCTTACAAACTGGGAGAACCCGCCCGGCGTATCTATTATTGTCCAAGGTTCTGGCGGTCCAGGAAACGGTATCCGGCCGCCTCGATGATGTGCCCCGCCAGGATGTCGTCCGACCCGTCCAGGTCGGCGATGGTCCTGGCGACGCGGATGATGCGGTAGAAGGCGCGCATCGAAAGGTTCATCCTCTCCATTATCCTGGTCATCGCTTCGCGGCATTTGTCCGAGAGGGCGCAGTATCTCTCGATCTGCTTGTTGCTCATCTCGGCATTGGTGAATATGGACTCCTCCGCGAAGCGGTGCTTCTGCGCTATGCGCGCCTTGAGGACACGCGCCGCGACGTCGGCGCTGGGCTCGCCGCGCCTGCCGGACAGCATGCGCTGCGAGTCCACCGGGTGAAGCCAGAGATGTATGTCAATACGGTCCAGGATGGGGCCTGAGAGTTTGGAAAGGTAGGAGATGCGTTGCGAAGGCGAGCAGGTGCATTTGTCGCCCTCGCCGTAAAAGCCGCAGGGACAGGGATTTGACGCGGCCACAAGCATGAAGGACGCGGGATAGCTGACCTTGGCCTTGAGGCGGGAGACGGTCACCACGCGGTCCTCGAGGGGCCCTCTCAGGGCCTCGATGACCGAGCGCGGCATCTGATTGAATTCGTCGAGGAAGAGCAGGCCTCCGTGAGACAGTGTTATCTCCCCGGGGATGATGTTGTCGCCCGCCCCGCCGCCGACGATGGCCGGGAGCGAAGCGCTGTAGTGCGGCGTCCGGAAGGGGCGGGTGCGGATCAGCCCCGGGGCCTGGCCGCCCAGGCCGGCGACGGAGTAGATCTTGCTCGTCACCACCGACTCCTCGTGGGTCATCGGGGGAAGAATGGCGGACATGGCCTTGGCCAGGGAACTCTTGCCGCTGCCGGGAGGGCCCATAAGGACCACGTTGTGCCCCCCGGCGGCAGCGATCTCCACTCCCCTCTTGGCCCCTTCCTGACCTATGATGTCCGCGAAGTCCGGCACTCCGCCTTCCGGCCTGCGCTCGTGGTGCCTGGCCCGCTGCTGCTTGTGCCAAAGGCGGGTGTTGCGCACCAGCAGGCCGGAGCAGTCCTCCCCTCCCGAGAGGATGCGCACGCAGTCCGCGAGGGTTTCCACTCCGTAGATGTCGATGTCGGTGAACTCCGCCGCTTCCATGGCGGAGTGAAGGGGAAGGATGCACGCTTGCATCCCCCGGGCACGGGCCATGTCGGCGATGGGCAGGGCGCCGGCGATGTCGCGCACGGCGCCGTCCAGCCCGAGCTCGCCCATCACCAGACAACGGCCGAGCCCGGGGAACACCCCCTGCCCGGAAGCGGCTATGATGCCGACGGCTATCGGCAGGTCATAGCCGCTCCCGCTCTTGTGCAGGTCGGCGGGGGCGAGGTTTATGACTATCTTGCGGCCGGGGATATGGTATTCGAGGGCCTGCAGGGCGGTGATGGTCCTGAGGAGACTCTCCTTGACGGCCGTGTCGGCCAGTCCTACGAGGTGGATGCCGATGCCGGACACCACGTCGACCTCGACTGTGACGGGTACCGCATCTATGCCTATGCATTTCGCACCGATGACGTTTACAAGCATACGGAAAACTGTTTTCCGCGAATATGGCCTGCAAAAAGATATATTATTTCAAAAAAGATGTTTTTGGTTTAGAAATATACGTTTTTATGCATAAATGCACCTTTTGAACCACCATTTGACGGAATTGACGGGTTTTTGAATGGCTCTTGACGCATTTCTGACTATTTTTGCCAAAGAACTAAAAGATAACCAAACATACTCGACATGAACACAAGACTGATCCTGCGCACTGCGCTCGTTTCCGCCGTCGTCCTGCTGTCCTGCACTGCAGTATACGGCCAGAAAAAGAACAAGAAGGTCGATGTTGCAGAAGCCCTCTCGGGCTACTTCACGCCTGCTACCGACGAACCCGCGACTCCGGATTCCAAGGGTTTCATCCGCAGGTGGCTGCTTCTGGAGCCCATCAGCAAACCCAACCGCTCCAACACCGTCTTTACCGACAGTTACATCCGTGACGCCTTTGCCGCCGAGCCCTACGAGGGTATGTTCACCACCCTTCCCAAGGACGGTCAGAAAGTGAAGGTCACGGTCGAGAAACAGGCTCCGGTGAACCTCACGGCAGGCCGCCCGATGATGCCTACCGCTCCCGCGGAGCCCGTCTTCGAGAAGGCCACCCTCACCTGGTATGCCCTCGACAGCAAACTCTTCAACGTAAAACTGTTCCGCTTCGCCACGGGTCTCGACAACGAGCGCTACGGCGCCATTTTCGAGGCATATACTGTAGTGGAGTGCGACGAGGATATAGAAAATGTCCGCATGGCAGTCGGCTCCAACTCCGCCTCCATGTGGTGGCTCAACGGTGAGGAAGCCGTCATACTGTCCGGAGACCGCCGTATGGTCGCCGACGACTGCATGTCCAAGCGCCTCACCCTCAAGAAGGGCCGCAACATCATACGCGGCTCGGTCATCAACGGCCCCGGCATGAGCGACTTCTGCCTGCGCTTCGTGGACGAGAACGGCAGGCCGGTCAGGAACATCAAGATCGTTTGCAAGTAACCCCCCAAAAAGACTTTCAACCATGAAATCAAGAATAGTACTCATCGGGGCAGTTGCCCTCGCATCCCTTTTTGCTTCCAAGACCCTCTCCGCACAGGTCGGAGCACCCTATATCCACGACCCTTCCACCATCATGGAGTGTGACGGAAAGTACTACACCTTCGGCACCGGAGGCGGCGGCCTCATCTCCGAGGACGGCTGGACCTGGAACAGCGGCGCTGTCCGCCCCGGCGGCGGCGCAGCCCCTGACGCCGTCAAGATCGGCGACAGGTATCTTGTCGGCTACAGCGCCACAGGCGGTGGCCTCGGAGGCGGACACGCCGGCCGCATCCTGACCATGTGGAACAAGACCCTTGACCCGGAATCCCCTGATTTCGAGTACACTGAGGCAGTGGAAGTGGCCTCCTCGCTCGTGGATGAGGACTGCGACGCCATCGACGTCGGCTTCCTCCTCGACCCCAGCACCGGCAGGCTCTTCTGCACCTACGGCACCTACTTCGGATTCATCCGCCAGGTCGAACTCGACCCCAAGACGGGCCATCGCCTCGAGGGTAACGAAGCCATCGACGTGGCCATCGACTGCGAGGCTACCGTGATGACCTACAACAACGGCTGGTACTACCTGCTTGGCACCCACGGCACCTGCTGCGACGGAGTCAACTCCACCTACAATATCGTCTGCGGCCGCTCCAAGAGCCCCAACGGCCCGTTCATCGACAATGTCGGACGCACCATGATCGAAGGCGGCGGCAAGATGGTCGCGGCAGCTGAGGACAGGCGCTTCGGCGCCGGCCACTTCGGCCGCATCGTCATCGACGAGGGCGTCGAGAAGGCATCCTTCCACTGGGAGGCCGACCTCGACCTCAGCGGACGCAGCACCCTCGCCATCCGTCCCCTCCTCTGGAAGAACGACTGGCCTGAGGTCGGCGAACTCGTCCAGGAAGGCACCTACGAGATCGAGTCCGTCCGCAGGGGCTACGCCCTTGAACTGGCCGTCGACTTCGTCCGCGCCGCCGGCGGTATGAGAGGCTTCGGCATGAGCGCCAACGAAGCCGTCGTGGTGATCGAGAACCAGAAACTCGAAGAGGTCTCCGGCGACTGGCCAGAGAAGACCCCGATCCGCATCAGCGACTATATGAACCGTCCTCACCAGAAGTGGTCGTTCGTGGCCGTTCCCGAGGCCGGAGGCTATCTCGGAGGCCCTTACTTCAAGATCGTCATCGAGGGCACCGACAGGGCACTGACCGCGACCGCTGACTGCGAACTCGAGAGCGCCAAGTTCGACGGCTCCGACGCCCAGCTCTGGCGCGTCGACCAGCTCACCGACGGCACCTACCGCATCATGCCCAAGGCCGTCCCCGGCTGCGACGAGCAGCTCTGCCTCGTCTCCGTCGCCGACAGCACCCCCACGCTCGCGAAATACAACTTCAACAGCGACAACTGCAAGTGGAACCTCAAGCACTTCAAGGCTTTGAAATAAGAGAAAGTCCGTAAGGCACTTCGCTCCACAAATCATTATCCGGACGGTTCCTGCGCGGGCCGTCCATTTTTTTGTTTGTTTTGGTGCAGTCTATGCAGTAATTTTGCATCGCAGCCGTTTAAGGGGCAAAAGACAAACAATCACGGAAATGAAAAAGATCATCAGCGTATTCGCTACCTGCCTCATGGCGCTCGTCAGCCTCGAGGCCTGCAACAGGCTGCAGCCCGAGAGCCCTGACGGACCGGAAGAGGACAAGCCCTTCGAGCCCATCTCCCTGACCAAGGCCGAACAGAATATCAACAAGGCGTCCAACCAGTTCGGTATCAATGTCTATCACAAGCTCTACTCCGGAAACGATATCCTCATCTCTCCGCTGAGCCTGTCGCTCGCGCTGTCCATGACCACGAACGGCGCGGCGGGCACCACCGCCGAAGGGATGCTCTCCACCCTCGGATTCGGCGGGCAGAGCATCGACGACATGAACGGCTACTACCAGAAGATGGTGAAGGCCCTGCTCGAGGCGGACCCCAAAACCACTTTCGAAGTGGCCAACTCCATCTGGGCGGACGAAAGGATAGGTGTAAAGAAATCCTTTACGGATGCGACGGAGAAATACTATTCCTCCGAGGTTTTCCCGGCCGACTTCAGCACCCAGGCTACAGTGAACAAAGTGAACTCCTGGGTGTCGGAAAAGACTCACGGCAAGATCAGGAGCATAATGGATGCGCCGAACAAGGACCTTGTGATGGCACTCATCAACGCATTGTATTTCAACGGCAAATGGGCCTTCGAATTCGACGGCAAGATCAAGAAGGAAGACTTCACCACCCTGAAGGGAAGCAAGTCCAAGGTCGACATGATGACGGCAAAGGTCAAGAGTTACAGCGAGTATGACGGATTCAGCATGGTCCGGCTGCCGTACGGCAACGGAGCGTTCAGCCTCGACGTCATCCTCCCGCCCAAGGGTGAGGATTTCGGAGAAGCCGTAGCACGTTTCAACGCCGAAACCCTGGACCATCTTTCCTACCTCTACCCCGCCGAAGTGAATCTCAAACTCCCCAAGTTCACCTTCGAGTACGAAACAGAACTCAATGACGTACTGAAGTCGCTCGGAATGGAGCAGGCCTTCTCCAACATGGCCGATTTCTCCTCGATGGCTGAGAAATCCGTGAAGATCTCGTTGGTGAAGCAGAAGACCTTCATAGACGTGAACGAGAAGGGCACCGAAGCGGCAGCCGTCACTATCGTCGCAGTGGAACTCACCTCAGCCATGCCTTCTCCGACGCTGAAGAAGGTCGATTTCTTCGCAGACCGCCCGTTCCTCTTCCTGATCAGGGAGCAGAGCACCGGCGCGATTCTATTCATGGGACAGAAAGTAGAGTGATGTACGACGAGCGGCAGTTGACAGAACGTTGCGCCAGAGGGGAAAGGCAGGCATACCGGGAACTGTACGACAGTTACGCCGGCAGGCTGCTTGCCGTCAGCACCCGCTACCTGGGCTCGCAGGAAGCTGCCGAAGACGTACTCCAGGACTCTTTCCTGAAAATATTCTCATCCATCGGATCATTCCGGTACAGGGGCGAAGGCTCGCTGTACGCGTGGATACGGCGCATAGTCGTGAACCGCAGCCTCGACTGGCTCCGCGAGCGGAAAAGGACGGGGACCGTCAGGCTCGAAGAGACGGCGCCCGTCCCGGAAGACACCATCGAAAGTTCCGATGTCGCGACCATTCCGGAAGACATCCTGGCGGGGATGGTGGAAGGGCTCCCGGACGGATACAGGACCGTTTTCAACCTCTTCGCCCTCGACGGATACTCCCACAAGGAGATAGGCAAGATGCTGGGGATCAAGGAAAAGAGTTCGTCATCACAGTATTTCAGGGCAAGGGCCCTGCTGGCAGAAAAGATCAAGGATTATATCAAGCACAATGGATAGCAAGAAACATACAGACTGGACCGATGCGGTTCGCGACCGGCTCGAAGGCCGGGAACTGACGCCATCCGATGCGCTCTGGGAGCGGATCGGGGCGGCAGCGCCGAAGGCGGGCGCGACGCACAAGGTGCGGCGGCTGGCCTGGGGCAGCGCAGCCGGCGTAGCCGCTGCAGCAGCCCTCGCCGCCGTCCTCTTCCTGCGCCCGGCCGGAGCTCCGCAGCCCGGCCAGGTCGAGGTCGTCCCCTCGGCGGCGGCGCCCGTAGCCGAGGCCCTGCAGGCAGAGCCTGCCGTCGAAGCCCCTCAGGCGGAGCCCGCCGCCGAAGCGCCCAAGAGGATGGCCGTCACCGCAGCCCCCCAGGGAAAGCCCGCCGCGCAGGCTTTCCAGGCGACGCCCGTCCCGGAGACGTCTCCGGAAGAAAAGCAGCCAGCCACGGCATCTCCAGCGTCTGTATCTCCCGAGCGTTCATCCCGGCCGGACGATCGTCAGACAAAGACGCAGTCCACCAACGAACCGACTGTCACAAAGCAGGTTACGGCATCGGCAAAAGAGCCTTCGATGACAATGGAAGAGTACATCGCTCAGGAGAAGGCGACCCGCCGGCGCCACGCAAGCTTCGGCGCCGCGGTCTATGCCTCCGGCCTTTCGACCGTCAATCCGTTGGCTTCAAAGGATGAAACGCTCGCACTGCCCACCGCCGACCGAATGGCCTACTCCTCCGATCCTTTAGGCGTATCGGACATCCCGTCTCCCCAGGACACTTACAGTTATACCCCCAATCCCGAGGCCGTCCATGGCTACACCCCCATCAAGGCCGTAGAGGATCCCTACAACATCAACGGCACCAGGCTGAACCACTCCAAACCCATCAACGTCGGCCTCGCACTTACCCTGCCCCTCACCGATCACCTCTTCCTCGAGAGCGGCGCCTACTGGTCATACCTGCATTCCTCGTCATTCCTGGTCGACCAGTCGCTGCATTCGGCCGGCATCCCTCTGAAACTCGGCTACCGCCTCGGCGGGCTCGGCCGCGCATCGCTCTCGCTCAGCGCCGGCGCCAAGGCCGAGAAGGTCGTCTACGCCGTCCGGGCCGGGGAACGCTTCAAAGAGCCCGGCATCCAACTGGCTGCCGCAGGCAGCGCATCGGTCCAGTACGACCTGACGCCCGGACTGGGCATCTTCCTCGCACCGGAACTGTCCTATTGGTTTACGGAAACGAAACTCCCGACCTACAACACCGAGCACCCCTTCAACCTCTCGCTCAAGGCAGGCCTCAACCTCACCCTCGGGAGATAATCACACTCAGAACAACGCAGGCTCCAGGACGTACTGGAGGGTGCTGCGGCTGCTCTGGCGCACGATAACGCTCTTGCGCTCCAGGAAAGCCTTCTCCGTGGGCGTAGGCCCTTCAGGGCGGTAATGCCTGACGGTGAACAACTGCAATCCCATATTGTACTTGATGCTGAACCTGTCCGAGAGACGGGACAGGAGTCCCTTGAGCTTGGCCTCGTCGTAGTCGAAGCAGATCGACAGCATAAGGGCCGAGGTCTGCATCATATTGGCATGGATGTGCAGGTCGTCGCAGGTCGCGAAAATGATCTGGAGATTGTGCTCATTCATGAAGGAGTAATCCCTCGGCGAGATGGACACGAGCGTCTGGTGGTCCTTCACGATGTACGACGGCACCGCGGAGTCGCGAGAAAGGCTCCGCGCATCCTCGCTGCCGTCGATCACGGTAGGATCTGAAGACGGGTCGAGGAACGACTGCACCTTCAGGCGTATCCCCTTGTTCTGCAGGGGTTTGATGGTCTTGGGATGGATGATGGTGGCGCCGTAGAACGCGAGTTCTATCGCCTCGGAATACGAGATGCGCGGAATCTTGACCGTCTCCTTGAAACGCTTGGGATCGGCATTGAGAAGGCCGCTCACGTCCTTCCAGATGGTCACTTCCTCGGCGTCGAGACAGTTGGCGAAGATGGCAGCGGTGTAGTCCGAGCCCTCGCGTCCGAGAGTGGTCGAGTCCGCTCCGTCCGCCGTTCCCCCGATGAATCCCTGCACCACGAACACCTTCCCGGGCTCATAGCGCGCGCCCAGCGGGCGGATGCGCCTCGCGGTCTCCTCCCAGTCGACCGACGCAGCGCGCCAGCACCTGTCGGTGACGACAAGCCTGCGGGCGTCGAGCCACTCCGTGGCGATGCCCCGCAGGGACAGATACGCGCTCACGATGGTGGTGGAGATCAATTCGCCGTAGCAAACCGTACGGTCGTAATGCCGGTCATAGTCAGGCTCCGGCTCCTCGAAATGCGCACGCAGTTCGCCGAAAAGCCTCGCCACGGTCTCGTATACGGGATGGGAACGGTCGGGGAACAACTCCTCGATGATGGTCCGGTGATAGTCGATGAGCCCCTGCATGGGATCGTCCTGAGGCTTGCCCCCGCGATAAGCGGCAAGGGCCTTTTCCAGCATATTGGTGGTCTTGCCCATTGCGGACACGACGAGGAGGACATGCTCCCCCACCCTCTCCGATACGATGTCCGCGAGGTTGCGGACAGCGGCAGCGTCCTTGACGGAAGCGCCTCCGAACTTAAAAACCTTCTCTATCCCTACCATGCGAGTTTGAATTGATTATGCAAAATTAGTGTTTTTATCTCAAATCGTTTATATTTGCAGATATGGAAAGAACACAGGCAAAGCGCATACAGACTTCATTGATCAACTCTTTGGAGCGTAAAGCCCTGACTTGGCTCGCAGCCCGCCAGCCCAAGTGGGTCACATCGGACATGCTCACGATAGTAGGTACCGTCGGGGCATTCCTCATCGGTCTGGGCTACGCCCTTACTTCCCTGAATATCAACTTCCTGTGGCTGTCCACCTTCGGCCTCCTGGTCAATTGGTACGGCGACTCCCTCGACGGCAGCCTCGCCCGTTTCCGCCACAAGCAGCGCCCCCTGTACGGCTACTACGTCGACCATACGATGGACGTCATCAACGAGTCGATGATGTTCTTCGGAGCCGGCATGGCCCCGTTCTTCGACATGAGGCTCACCCTCTCCGCATTCGTGCTGTACCTGCTCATGACGCTGAACGTCAGCATGAACGCCCACCTCAGGGACGAGTTCAAACTCACCTACCTCAAACTCGGCCCGACGGAGTTCAGGATCATCATCGCCGTTGCCAACACCGTGATGCTCTGCTTCGGCGAGCGCCTGCTCACCTCCATCGTCCCCAACTGCTTCATCGGCTTCGTGGTCCTGATACTCGGGCTCATCTACATCCTCACCGTCATCTCCGACCTGAAGTACTATTCCAAGGTTGACCCGTTGCCCGAAGAAGATGACGAAGCCTGACAAGAGCAGCCCCACACGGCGGCCAAACAGCCGTTTCACGCGCTTCGCCACCGGCCTCGCGAGGATAGTCTACCACCGCAAGGTCTCCGGAACTGAAAATATCGACACGTCTAAAGCCGCGGTTTTCACCTGCAACCACGGCCGGGTGTCCGGCCCGGTCACGGCCGTCTGCTTCCTTCCCGTACGCTTCCGCCCGTGGATCAACGGCTGCATGCTCAACCGCAGCGAAGCCACGGACACGATGCTCAACACCTTCCGGAAAAAGTTCAATTTCCTGGGCCCGAAACTCAAGCGCCGCATCTTCTACCGGATCTCGGGGATGATCTGCCACTTCCTCAACTCCTTCGAGCCGGTGCCGGTGTACAAAGGCCTCCCGAAAGCCTCCGCCGGGACCATCGACCTGAGCGTCGACGCCCTTGAACAGGGCGACAGCCTGCTCATCTTCCCGGAGAAACCCAGCAAGCACTACGACGAACACTCATACAAGAATTTCAACACCGGCTTCGCGGCACTCGGCAGCGCATACTACACCCGCACCGGCCAATGCCTCGACTTCTACCCCTGCTGGTCCGACCGCAAAACCCGCAACTTCATCATCGGCAAACCCGTCACCTTCGACCCCTCAGGCGACCCCAGGGCCGAAAAAATGCGCATCTCCTCCGAACTCCAGTCCCGCATGAACGAGCTAAGGGAGTCGTGCCGGAGGTAATCCGGTGCACCCAGCCGACTTTTCAAGGGGACTGAGTGCCGTTGAGGGGCCCTGAGGACCCCGAGTGCTGCTGAGGGTCCAAACTCTGGACCATCAAAGACACCTGGGTTTGGCGCGAATTGTAGCAACTGGTGTGATAACGGTGGTATAACCACGAGATATATTAATCATATCACTGAAAACGCGGATCATTTGATTACGCGACATCGTTGTTATATTATAAACTATTGCGTATTTTTGAGTCTGTGTGAGACTGGAACACTGTCATAATTAGATTATTTTTCTAGGCTTTATGTCTGATAACAGCAAAAATACACTTGGGGATAATGTGATAATCCCATCAGGAAGAGTCACAATTTTTGAAGATGAATTTAAGAATTCCAAACTATCCAGTATTGTGATCCCCGACAGTGTCAAGGAGATTAAGGCTGGAGCCTTTTCCGGATGCTTCCCGTTGAGAAGCATTGAGATTCCCAACAGTGTTGAAAGGATTGGTTCGTCTGCATTCGAGAGTTGTCCTGACCTGAGAAGCATTAGTATCCCTGTTAGCGTGACGGTTATTAATGACTTTACGTTTTCGGGATGTTACAATTTAAAGAGTATCAAGATTCCTGAAAGTGTTACAGAGATTGGAGAGTCTGCTTTTCGCGGATGCTCAAGCCTAACAGAGATTGAGATACCACATAGTGTAACAAAGATTGGATCTCGCGCTTTTGAAGGTTGCTCCAAGTTGGTGAGCATAAAACTTCCATATGGGCTTAAAACAATCGAGCCTTTTTCCTTTTATGGTTGTAAAGAGTTGACGGATATTGAAATTCCAGATAGTGTTACAGAGATTGGAGAGTCTGCTTTTAATGGATGCACAAACCTGACAAAGATCGAGATTCCCAATAGCGTGACAATAATATGGGATTATGCTTTTAGGGAGTGCCATGGACTAACTAGCATAGCGATTCCAGAAAGCGTTACGGAAATGGGAAACCAGGCCTTTTTCGGGTGTTCTGAAGTAACCAAGATAACAGTATCAGCCAATAATACTTGTTATATGTCGGTACAGAATTGCTTGTTGGATAAGGAGGGGGAATTGCTAATAAAAGGATGCTCGAACTCCCGTATTCCAAGTAGCGTGAAGATAATAGGGACCGCTGCCTTTTATAACTGTACAAAGCTAACAAGCATTAGGATTCCGAACAGAGTCCTGACCATTGACAATAGCGCCTTTTATGGCTGTACAGGGCTATTGAGCATAGAAATACCTGAAAGTGTAATAGACTTTGGGTATAAGCCATTTGAATGCTGTACAGGATTGAAGGAGATAAGATTGCATGGAAAAGCTCCAGATGAAACAGAGCAACTCATACGCTATGCTGGCCTTGAAGATCTTAACAACATTACACTCTATGTCCCTATTGGAACAGGATACGCTTATAGGCACAATGACTACTTTTCTCAGTTCAAGGAAATCCTCCCGGTTTTATAGAAGGTATAAGATATAATCTTTCAATATAATCTTTCAATAATAGTTACCGAAGGGAGAAAGAAGTAAGCGTTTGACATTCTGGGCAATTGAAATACATATAAATAGATGAATACAAGTTACAAACATGCATCCTGTTTAATGGTAGGGGTAGCCTGCTTGATTATCGTGGTTAATATTATTCTGCACTGGATTTGCCCTTATGACTCATACCGCCAAGTATGGTGGTGGTTAACCCCTATCTTCTCGTTTTCCACTCCAGTCCTTTTTGCCTGGATTGGGATGCTGATTCGCAAATGCAATCTAGAACCAAAAACATGGATAAAAGCACTGCTGATTGCCCTGGTTCCTGTTATTTACATTTTCTGGATGATTCTGATTAAGCACGACATCTATCTTTATGGCAGTGGAGAACGTTGTATTTGGATCTTTTCAGGTATTTTAGGATACCTTATCCCTGTGGAATTGCTTGAGCGTTCAAAGTCGCATAAGGGTTACTATGAGTTAATGCTTTTCCTTGCTGCTTTATTCTGTTACGTTGGAGTAATGAGGGTGGAGGATCACTTCGCCCTGCCTAATTATCAACTGCTTAACAACGAATGGAGTCATTTGTTTGTGAGAATGATGCGTTTCATCCCTTTGGCATTAAGTATCCTGTTCCTTGTAGGTTTTTCCTTCTCACAAATTGGGCAGAGCATAGGTAAGAACAGGATAGTTGGACGGAGCGTTCTAGCCCTCGCCGGTATTAGCTTCATTTTGTCTCTCGCTTACCTAATTAATGGCATCTCCTGGTATAATACTGGCCTATATCGGCTTTATCGTTTGCTCTCACAACCGGTAACTGTGTATCTACTGGTTGTCCTTTCGCGTTATCTTTCAAAAAGACAAAGAGGGAAGAACAAGTGGGGGGATATGTTCCAGAGCGACGACAAGGAGATATTATGATACTTAGAACATATTTAGAGGCATAAACGGAATAGTATTGCAATTATTAAAGATTATAATTAGCTATGAAATACAGAGATTACTATTGCTCACCACGATATTCAGAGGGAGATAAGGCTTACTATGGAAATGTTGAAGGTGCTCCGCAGATTCCAATGATTGAGGCTGGCAGTCTTGAAGATTTCGAAAGACTTTTCCACCAATCTATAGACGATTATCTTGACAGGAAATCCATACGACGTTCCTCTTCCAAGTGGAGAAGGATCATCTATTTACTTGCAGTCATAGGTGTTATAGTAGCATCAATCCTGACCTGCCCTAAGAAGGAACAGCACATCGCAGCTATTTCCAACGTGGTTTCCTCCATCCTAAACGATGAATTGACCGAAGATTCCGATGGCTTTGAAACGTTGGGGGTGATGCTTGGTAATGCGATAGCTACCCCTATCATCCGAAACTCTATCACCGTCGATGACTACATTGTTTGCAGTATTGGGAAATACAACTACCAGGGAGATGAGCAGGCGGTATCTATCGGGGCATTCGGACATGTCTTCACTGTTTCAAAAGAAAAGGTGAAAAAAGCTATCGAGGAGTTCGGTTATTGATCTTCGGAATTAGGAGAGGATTCTAATTTGTAGCCATCCATTAAAGTATATTTGATTTGCGGCTCTAAGAAAACACAATAGAATAAAACTCAGTATGATAAGAAGAATAACTAATTCAAAACCATGGCTATGGTATACTGTTTTATCTGGTGTATTTTGTGTCATAGCATCGGTGTATGGTCTATTTGACAGAACGCCAAAACTAGAAATGCAGGTTATTACCAAAACACCTATTCTCAATAGTCAAGTGGGACCATCCTCTTTAAGGGTGTTTGTTGATTCTGTAGAAGTCCAAGCATCCGACAAGGAATTAACCGCATTAACGCTGTTGGTCTCAAATGGTGGGCACAGCGAGTTAAGGGATACTGATTTTGAATCGACACCTTTTGGATTATCGGTTGAGAATGGTGTATTTATTGACCGTCCTGTGTTTATTCAGTCAACGTCCGATTTCATATCTCAAAGAATAACTGATTTTTACGAAGTCGATTCTTCGACTTCTTCAAATGTTCAACTATTGCCAAAGGTATCATTGGACAAAAACGACAGTTATACAATTAGGTTGTTTATATTAAGTGATAATGACCAAGAGTACCGTTTGAACCCTATGGGAAAGATATATGGCCAAAGAGCCATTTCTATTTATAAGGAATCCCATCAAAGAAACGAGCAAAGACATGAACCAGTGTTTCAACAGGCTTTTCAAGGTGGATTTTGGGTTCAACTGATTCGAGTTTTAGGTTATGTCATAATTGGATTCACTGTTTATTCTTGGCTAATTGTATTGTTTTTAATACTGAAATTTATATTTGAGATAATTCGTAGCAGAATAACGGGAACAATTACTTTTCCAAATTCAAATTACTGATAGTTTTGAATTCCTCTTGTTAATTCTTGTAATCCCACCTCGTACATAGTGCGAGGTTTTGTTTTATGCGTCATACCTTGGCCCATGCTCCAACTATCTTTGGGTGCCACATATTACTGCATATCATTTGAAGAGGCTCTCCGACGGGCAAATCTTGCCGGCAAGCAACCAGGATGCAACTGTGGCAATATAACGCTTCGCAGTGGCAAGAAAGAATCTGACGTTTATAGGGATGGAAAAGTAATTGAACAGTATTCAGCAAAGAAACGCTTAGCAGAAAAAGATGAGTACTAATGGTCGGCAATAAAGGATGTTTTGCAATAAAACAAAAAGAACAATGGTGCCAGAACAGTGCGCGAACATAGGATTCGCAACACGATGATACTTTTGCGGCCGAAATAACACAAACTATGAAAAGAATCACTCTTCCACTCCTCAAAGGCAACAGTCTTGTCCCTGTCATCAAAATGAACTCAAACAAAGGAGATGCTATTTATATGCTCTTTGACACGGGTTCTGAAAGCACTATCCTTAACAAGTCGGCAAAAAGCTTCGGGTGCTTTGAGGTCCATACCACAGCATCTGGGATTCAGAGTTTCGTTGGTTTTACTGGAGAAGCTGAACAGGAAGCGACTATGGCCAAAATCAGCATCATGATCGAAGAAGGAGGTGTTTTGGGAGTATTAAAATATGACGGAATCATAAATGACCTGTCTTATATCTCGGAACAGATCGCTGACAGGTTCGATAACTCCCTGTCACTGGCAATGCTCGTTGGGGTAGACTTCTTGACAGAACATGATGTGAGAATAGATCTCAGGGAAAGAACGGTCAGTCTTTTAGTGGAAGAGATGGACAAATAGACATAGAAGACAAACAACGATCTGCTTATGGAGAAGCGCCAAGGCCCTTTGAATGAACAGGAAGCATTTTCGAAAGGAGAATTAATATGCCAGCTAATGATTGCTTCTATAATACTTATATGTTTTGAAGGATTCTTTATTTGGATAAACATCCAAGAATACGGTAGCCTTGCTGCTATGCTTAAAGATCAAGATAGACTACTAGCAAAGGTTCTTTTGACAATAGTCAGACTTATTGTATAAAAACATCCTATAAGTGTAGATCCTGAACAGGGAAGAATAAACGTATACTTCTATTCTATTAAGAATAAAACACTCGTTTACTCTTAGCACGAAGATTCTGTTCGCAATGCTCACATATATTTGTAATAATATGGATCTGGAAAAGATAAGACATTAGTCTAAGGAGTAAATGATTGGTAGCGAGATAATAATGTAAAGTCATGGATATCGAGAGAATCATAGGAATACTACGGGAATCGGAGCACGAATATGAGGGAGACGGCTTCCCGGAAGAGGCGGTCTTTTCAGACTCAAGTATCGTTTTGGAACTCGACCACGATCAGGACAAGCTATATACGGCTATCTTGAAAACAATCCCGAAGGAGATACTAGCCGAGTCTGTCAAGGAGATCCGAAAAGAGCCCAACGTAGCCGTTAGTCTGGTGAGGAAAATGGAATGGATGTCAGAGGATCATCCCAGAAAGGAGAAAACGAAGAATGCATCCCTCTCATCCCTTTTGAAACTTTACATAAACAAAAAGAGCAAGAGGGTCCAGTATGCAAGGCAATGTATAAAGGATCGCTTTGACAAGCAGAGTTACCGCGACCAGAACAGGATCCTTCGGGCTTTTCTTTCCGGACCAGCCATGGATTGCGACTGGGCCGGACGAATCCTGCGTGACAGCTGGAGAAAGGAGATGAAAGGTCATGTCGGAGAGGCCTGGGTGAGGACCAGAAGACAAATACTCGCCTACGTTATCCTAAGGCACTTCCCGAACAGCTTTATCTTACTGGAACAAGAAAGCCTTTCTGATGTGGCGGGGTATCAGTTTGTCTGCGCGCGGCTTGGGAACGAGCCTAGTTTCTTCCTAGACGAGTCACGCTTGACCACTCCAAACCTCTTCTATGTCATGGCGAAACTGGGGAGGACTGTCGACAGTGAAGAAATGGAGAAAAAGTTATATGATTTCCTGCTAAACTACGATAGCTATTATGATCAAGACCCTCCAACACCATCTTTTTCCTGTATTTCCGGATGGGATAGGATGGTATGGGCAATGGGGATACTCGGTATGCAGGACTCGTTAATCCGATTGCTCGAGTTTGAGAACAAGGTGAAGGCTTCCCAACTTGATGATATTTGTTCTGCCGAAGTAAGATGGCCTCATTTCGTTACGGCTATCAAAGATGGGATAGATCCTGGAGGCGTCCCAGACCGCCTGGAAAGGGAGATACAGGCGTTTAAGGCAAAACACGGCCTCCCGGAATCCCATATTATTCCAAATCATCTTCTGAATGGCGAAGAGATCCAAGCATCCACTGATTCCGAGACAGATGATGACCTAAAGCAAAGAGCGTGGTATTTCAATGACGAGCTATCCAAGAATCCTTTCATGACTATGCAGGAAGAATGGGCTCTTTTCGTTGAGAGTTTTTTCTACGACCGTCCTCGTTTGCAGGCCGTGTTATCTGGAGCAAAGATTACGGAGGAAATGGGGTTCTATTGTATTGAAATATCTGTAAAGAGCAAGTATCATGAAGAGTGGCTTCGTAGAATCATGCTTAACGAGATACAGGAAACGTTTGGAAAGCTTTGCAGTTTTTCGAGAAACGAATACGACATAATCATGGTAATTCAAGAAGAGACAATTCATAAAAACTAAAATGGCATTTTTCAAACAGGAGTTGGCCATAGATCTGGGCACGGCCAATACGGTGATTTTCAAGGAAGGCAAAGTCGTCCTTGACGAGCCCAGCATAATCGCAATAGAGGCAAAAACGGATAAGGTCGTCGCTATCGGCAACCGCGCCCAGCTTATGGAGGAGCATACGAATCCACGCATCTACACTATACGCCCGCTGATGAATGGTGTCATTGCGGATTATGATGCGGCGGAGAAGATGCTTGTGGAATTCATAAAAAAGGCCACTGGACAGAAGAGGAGGTTCATAAAGCCAGCACTCAAAATTGTCATCGGCATCCCTGGTGGTGGAACGCCGGTAGACATGCGGTCTATTCGCGACTCAGCCACCCATGCCGGGGCGCATGACCTTTTCATGATTTATGAACCGATGGCATCTGCGCTTGGTATCGGCCTGGACGTAACTGCACCTAACGGCAATATGGTCGTGGACATTGGCGGTGGCACCACTGAGATAGCAGTCATATCCCTTGGCGGCATTGTTGAAGCGTCCAGCATCCATGTAGCAGGAAACGAACTGACGACAAACATCGTCGATTATCTTGGCCAGCAGCACAACATTTGCATTGGACGCACCACGGCAGAGCAGATAAAGTTCGCAGTAGGTTCTGTTCTTACGGAGCTTCCTCCAGATGAGGAGCCAGAACCATATATCATTGAGGGAAAGAATATTGTAACGGCCCATCCCGCTACTGCTACTATCACGTACGCGGAGATAGCTGCCTGTTTAGACAAGACTATCATGAAAATTGAGAGTGAAATTATCAAGGTGCTACAAAGGACTCCTCCGGAACTCTACTCGAACATCGTCCATAACGGCATTTGGCTTGCTGGCGGTGGCTCACTTCTCCGTGGCATAGCCAAGCGTTTCACTGACAGAGTTAACATCCAGTTCCACGTCGCCGAGGACCCCCTTAAAGCGGTCGCACGCGGAACCTGCCTCGCCCTAAAAGGTACGGATTATTATCCTTTCCTAATGCAATAAGACAATGAATACAAGATTAGCAATCGTCATTCTGGCTATGCTTTCATGTGCGTGCAGCCGGAAGAGCGAGTCAGTCATTCAAGTTTCACCTGGTTATATACGTAGCAAAGCCCAGGTTGAAAACCAAGTCAAGGAAAAGCCGTCTGTATTGGACCGTATCGAAGTCACCGGGGAGCCGGTGATGCTGAGCCGCCAGACACTGACGTCCGTCGAACATGTCTTAGCATCATTCGGAAATGAAGATGACACGGATTTTCTTGTTGAGGGTACATCTTCACATGCTGCGTTCTTCTTTCCGGAAAAAGGGGTCAGGAATGACGACCTGATGCGCAAGGTCAAAGACAGATACAATGTCGTCGCAGTGATGAACCGGGTTGTTCATGCATACGAATGGTTCCAACGTATCACATCCTACAGCGACGACGAAGACATAACTCCGAACCAGAGAGATACGATAAGGTGGGTGTTGATGTCGATGCCTGATATATCTCCGAATTTTCTCACATCTGTCCTTTCTCCAGGTGAACACAGAGCCGCAGCTACTGGGTTGCTATTATCATACAATAGTTCCAAAGGCCATTTCGGCAAAGATTCAGAATTCTCAAGAGCTTTCGACAGGGCCGTAAAGGCCTTCAGAAACCTTCCCGAATTTGCAACAGAAGAGATGCTGGATGAATTCGAGAAAGGATTCTGGAACTGGTATGACAAACGCCAGTTCGTTCCGGAAATAGATGACATTACCAGACTGAGCATGCACGATTATGACGGAGAGTATCCAGATGATGAGCAGATAGAAAGGCTGAAGAGAGCTGTAGAATGCGAAAAGGATATCGACAGACGCACTATCCTTGCACTAGAATTGATGAAAATCGGCCATATCGAAGGGACCTATCTGCTCGGGGATATCATCGAGTCCGGAATTTACACACGATATCTGCTTGAGGCATGGATATCCTGGAGGGCTAATACACAGATGGATTACAGCCCTTCCTCGTTCAGCGTGATACCGAATAATTACTACGACATGATTCGCGTCAAATGCATCAACACTATTCTCCGTCACTGCCAGAAGGAGAAGGATAATAATGCTCTTTGTCTTTTGGAGAATCTGCTGGAAATCGATCTGCTGCACAGGATGGCGTCACTGTTGGGAAACGAAGCTCTTGCTGTTTGCGCAAACCTTTCCTATAACGAGTTTATTGATCCGAGATTACTAACCGATGAAGAATAGTAATATGGAAGCCAGGGAACACAAAGTCATTGAATTTGACGAAACAGAAGCCAAAAGTCTTGTTGGGCTAGACATTGTCGCTTGCCAGATTGCAGAAGGCGGCGCCATGGGTATACATGGAGGAGTTTTCCTTGTCTCCTCTGACAGCAAGGTGTATTTTACGTGCCTCTTAAAACCATCTGATTATACAGGTTTTAAAAAACACACACCGCTTGATATACTGACTAGAATCCTGCCGGCGTTGGAAGAGTTCGATCTAGGATTGATGGGGCATGGAGTAAGTGTTCCAAGAGGCTTTAATTACAGGTATCTTGGCCTCGGTAACCACCCCCTCATCAAAGATTGTATATATGAAGAGTTCGACGAAATGGCAAGAAAAAGATTGGAGGATTATCCTGACAGGATTCTGTACAATCTTTGGCTAGATGTCGTGCTGGATATTCTGCCAATAAGCAAAGATGCGGTGCGAATATAAGATTCGCAAAAAGCCGTATCTTTGTAAACGAAATCAAAGTAGAATTGAGTTATGCCATCGAACAAAAACGCAGTTATCCGCTATATGTATCTGGACCAGATGCTGAGTGACCGCTACAACAAATACACATGCGAGGACCTGCTGAAGAAGGTCAATGAGCGACTGGAGCTGGCCGGTTACCCTACCATCGGCGGAGACAAGGGCGACTATGATCGTTATATCAAGAGTGGCAAGCGCGTAATCCAGCTGGATCTTCAAGCACTCCAGGACTCACCGTTCAATATGGAGATAGATAGTTCTGAGAGACTGTATGGTTCTCCGGTCTACCGTTATGCTGACCAGACTCAATCCCTGTTTTCAAAGCCGCTTTCAGACGATGAAAAGAGGCTGCTCCAAGAAGTACTTAATACCCTTGGACAGTTCTCTGGCCTGGACAGCTTCGAGTGGCTGAACGATCTCCAAGAGAAACTTAATGACAAGAGAGCATTTGGAAGAGGAGAGTTTGACCGTGAGATGGATACTCAGAGAAAGATTATTTCGTTCAGTTCAAATGATTATCTGGCGGGGAAAGACTACCTAGGAACATTGTTCGCCTTGATTTCCAACAAGAAGGTCGTCGATGTGGAATATGAGCCGTTTGGTGAAACTATTCGCACAATACGTCTTTATCCGTACCTTCTGAAACAGTACAACGATCGATGGTACCTAATTGGTACTCCCCTAGCTACGGATAAGTTCCCATATAGAAAGGATTTCTATGTTAATCTCCCGTTAGACAGAATGAAGGGTGTGACTGCCGTCGAGGGCGTAGAATACATAGACTGCGAAGAATACTTCGAGGAACGGTACGAGGATATAATAGGTATAACCTGGCTCAAAGAGGAGGATCTTAAAGAGATTATTCTTGCTGTCAAAGATTCCTATATCGGATATGTGGACACCAAGCCAATTCATGGCTCCCAAGTGAAATTCCCGTCCGAAAAGCAAGATGAGTTGCACAAAACGTACGATGCATTTGAGGGGTATACCTTCTATGGTCTAACAGTGAGACCAAACCAAGAGTTTTACAGCAAGATACTAAGCTTTGGTACTAACGTATTATTGTTATCTCCTATAGATATACGATCTTCAATCTTGCAAGAACTGTCCCTCACTGTCAACTTGTTAACGAGCCTGTAGACAGTATTTATCAAAGAATAACCTAGATAGTTTATATATGCTAAGTTTTACATTTAACAAGAGCATTACCGACGCTGATTTCCTGATTGAAGAACACAACCCCAAGAATTGGAATGATGCGGGGTTCTTTATTAGGTATCGTATCAGTGCACTCCCTCATATCACTGGTGGGAAAACAATTCCTCTTGGGGGACTTCTTTTGATGTCTTTAGAATATCAACAGAAAGAATCCAATGCCGCGGAAAGAATAATGTCTGACCAACCTGTTTTTGTCTCATTAAAAGATGGTTTCTTTTCACGGTTGACTAGTGAAATAGGGGCTCAGAGATTGTTTTACTTGTTGAGCCCTGAACAGCGAAAAGAGTTTTGCTCGGCATTGAGATTGTGTGTCGACCTTGAACAGTGCAAGCAAGTATCTAAAAACACTGTTTATTATAGAACTTTATTCCGAAGAGTATACGACAATCGTTTCAGAGAAGATAAATCTGGTGACTACTATACCCATATAATTAATCAAGAAAGCTCAAAGTGGGATGAGTTTAATCAGGATAGCCTTCTTCCAATTAGAAAATACCTATGTAGCGAACTATCTATGGATGACTTGCATCAGATTAATGACTTAGAAAGCGATCTATAGTTATATTAGAAATCCTGTATTTGCCGTTATTTATTTATTGAATTATCTTTGTAGGACTTAGGTCATTGACATACCGGGGCAAACTTTTGATTTACGTCCGTCAAGTTTGACGGATGTCCGGGAAACCGGACAACCCAAGGGTCATATGTTATTTCGACAAGTGCCAAAGAGTTGGCCTTGTCGCGGCATATGAGTTTTTAAGTCCCAACCATACTCCCCCTTTATCTTGACAGATAAATGGGTCGGTGAGAGATGATAAAGGGAGAAGGATAGACAAAGAAAACGATGTCCGGTATGTCAAGACCTTTCATTATCTAAAACGTAATGACCAAAGAAGCAATTGTCACTGCGGCGTCCAAGATGGAATCCATTCAGGACCTTCTTGTCTTACTCAATAGAGTCAAGATTGATTCGTTGGGAGACAGGGGGCACCTGTTTACCCTTAAGCAACTCAATTTCTTCATTAATCCTAAGAGGAATCGTGATTGCTACAGGTCTTTTACTATCCCTAAGAAATCTGGTGGCGTCAGGACAATTTCTGCTCCAGTAAAGATGCTCAAGTCGTTCCAGACATATACAAACGTCATTCTTCAAGCGTTTTATGATGCTCCAGATTCTGTAACTGGATTCGTTCCGGAGAAATCGATCGTCGATAATGCGGGGAAACATGTGGGGATGAATTATGTGTTCAACACAGACATCAAGGATTTCTTCCCCAGCATCTCAAAGTCACGGGTCTGGGCAACTCTAAAAGCCGCGCCTTTTAACTTCAACGACACCATAGCGGACGCGATTGCAGGCCTATGTTGCACATATGTCAATCTCGACGAAAACGAGAACAACATTGCGCTTCCTCAGGGCTCTCCGTGTTCTCCAATTTTAACGAATATTGTCTGCCGAAACCTAGACAGACGTTTGGGAGGACTCGCAAAGAAGCTGGGACTAAACTATTCACGTTATGCCGATGACATAACATTCAGTAGCATGCATAATGTTTACCAAGATGGAGGAGATTTCCTGACCGAACTTCATAGCATCGTTGAGGGTCAAAGGTTTATCCTTAATGAGAAAAAGACTCGATTACAAAAGAAAGGTGCGCGTCAAGAAGTGACTGGTCTTGTCGTTAACGAACGAGTAAATGTTTCTAGGGAGTACTTGAGAGATCTAGAAAACCTTCTCTTCATATGGGAAAAGTATGGCCGAGCTTCTGCATTCGGAAAGTTCGTTAGCCGTCATTCTCCAAAACACAATCTTCGAAGTTCGGAGTTTGACATGGAAAGGGTTATTGGCGGAAGACTTGCTTATGTGAGGATGGTAAAAGGCGAAACAAATCCTGTCTGGCGCAAGCTTCAAAAAAGGTACAATAAACTCGTAGGAAGGCCAGAATCACATCTAGGCACGGACATACAGTATTTGAGTTATTATTCTATCAGTAAATTCCGCACTTTGACAGGTATTCAGCCGGTATTCAGTAATGAAGATGGGAAATTATCCGTTTTCATCGATATTAATGGAGCTAAGAACAAAGTCTCACTTAGCAAATCTGCCCGGGAACACCTTAAATCTGTTTTTGAATCTGATTCTAAGGAGAACGCTCTTGAATCCTTTATATCAAAACATATCATCACATACTGTCATTCTACTGATTACTTCTGGATGATAACTCGAGGCGTTCCAAAGAAGAGTCTGAACACTAAGGGCGCAGAAGAGGAGGACTCATTCTCGCCTGTCACAGCAGTTGGGACACTATTTCTGAAATCTACGGATGAAATACTGAACGAACTTATTCAAAACAATTTCGACCTGAAAACTTTGGATCAATGGGACAAGATAAGAAAGAGTTGACGAAATTACTTCAATTCGTTAAGGAGATCTATGATCATCCTGATAATTCTGAATTTGCTGCCGGTATTCAGGATTTAGTGCTGTCAGACCTAAAGATGGGAAAGAAGAGCGACTGGTCTAGACAAATCAGCGAAATATATGAGCTGTGTTTAAGAAAAAACCTCCAAGAACAAGCTGAGGACCTATATAAAGATTTCCCAATTATCGATATATCGGCAGAGTTAGTCGACTTGTTTATAGAGATGGAGAATGCAAGGCGGTACAATGATTTTGATTCTTTTGGCTTTTTCCTTTTTCAACAAGTTGAACTCATTGTCAATACTATTATTAAATCGTCCAAGCTTGGAGACATCTATCTGGAATACAGGTCTCTGCCACCATTTACATTTACAGACAAGGAGACAAGACTCAAACGAAGAAGTACAGATAAAGCTTCAAGGTTTAAGACCATCGAGGAATTTGTCCTTATCCCTGATAAAGACGGGGAATATCGCTCTGCCGGACGGTCTTTATCTGAGTTGAATACTAATGAAAAGATCCGGACTGTCATTTACTTTATAGTCCATAAAGGAAACATTCCTCTTTATTATTTGCCATACAAAGAAGAGTTTAATACGCTTCTTGCAATATCTTGCATTCGCAACCACTATGCGCATAGCGGGGGAACTACAACAGATTACCAGAAACAAGTTTATAAAGTGGTTTCCACAGATAAGACAAAAAACTATTTACTATCTCTAGGATTCCTTCATGGGTTTATTAAGGGCATTACTGATAATTACCCTCAATTAGACCGTTTATTCTCCATAACTGGAGAATCTAGCCAGAACAATCAGAAAGGGTAATCGTCACTTGGGGACTGACTTTAACCCTCTAAATGAAGGTTCCTTACAACAACAACCCCATCTTTGCTTACCGTCAAGATTCTCTTATCATTATTGGAGAATGATGCCGAGGCTATCGTTTCTCGCATACAACTTAGCCCGACTATTCCCGAGCCATGGTCGTTGAAATGACATAAGCATTTTCCCGGATTGTCTATTCCAGCAATGTAGACATCGCAAGAAGGAACATGACCCCAAAACATGTCATCGCATTGATATGGTGTGTATCCTTGTCTGGATAATGCTATATATTTACCTGAAGGGCTGAAGGTCAAGAAACTACGGCCTTGAATTTCGCTTATTTCCTGTCCTTCTCTTATAATAAACGTATTTGGAGTACTATCATAATAAGCGATATCTCCTCCCTTACTAAACAAACCAAGCCAGATAGCCATAGTTTTACCAACATCTGATGTAGAGCGATGAAGCACCTTTCCATTTAAGAAATCATATACCAAGCAAAGTCCACTGGCATCGCGATACTTTCCGCATATAGTAACTTTTTTTGAGTCTGGAGAAAACGCAACATAGTTTAAATAGTACAAAGGAGAGCCTACTCTGATCTCAACATGAGTCCCGAATCTGTTTACAACAACAAACTCAACACTATTTACAATATAAGTGTCGACGAACCCTCCAAACATAAGTTCATGGCTCATAATCTGTTTGCGGCCTAATCTATCCAGAAGGTATTTCTTTCTCTTTTCGCGAATACTGTCTACTGTCTCTTTACTTGCGCCAAAGGGATACTCGTACTCCGCAAGCAAGCACCGATACTTGAACTCGGAAATTTCAGTATCATCTTCTTTAAGGATATATTTCTTTATCCTTTTTTCATAGTAAACCGTCCCGTCAATATTTGAAAACCGATATTGATTCAGGAAAGTATTATCCACTACGCGATGTGTTAAAGGGTCTATCATCAACGGATGCGAGAAGAAATCCTTTGTACAATACGGGCGATAACCGTTTACATTGTATTTGATACCTGTATCAGAAGAAAACACGGTTTCTTCATTAGTGTTAAAATCAAATAATACCATTTCTTTATCTCTCTGGTAGATGAAACTCTCGCCATCAGAGCAGAAGATAGCATCCTTGACGTTGACTGTATCATAAATAGAGATAACAAGGTTCTCAGTATAATTCCACTTTTTATCTATATATCTTGCAAAACTATAATAACCACCTTTATCATATAGTATTGACTTCATTGTCGGCGAATAGGCAATCATATCATCGTTGCTCTTGGGGACTGGCACAATGTCACCATCTCCCAAGAAAAAACGAGGAGGAACATTTGACGAACCACCAGAGACAGTAACCACTCCATTTACAACCTCAACACTAGCCCCTGCATACTGTTTCTTGGTTTTAAGCCAGTAATAATGGGGGCCGTTGCTTCCTAAGCTGAAGAATAAACCATACTCTGGTTGCGACTTATCCACATTGCATTTTATTAAAGATCCATCTAATGATGTGAAGTACGTTCTTCCGCTTAGCACATAACTGATGTATGGATCGTTAAACTTCGTGAAAACCACGTTTCCAGAAGCCTTATAATACTTGCCTTCAAAAAATAAGATGGTGGCTTTATCACAAAGTACGTAATCTACATTTCCCTTGTTTATAAATGTGAGTTGTTTTGAATTGTCGACTCCTAAGAGTGTTCCCTGAAAGAACAATCGGCTCGAGATTGTTTTTACTGCCTCTCTATCTTTGACGGTGATGGACAATACGGTTTTTATATAACAATTCGTATTTGAGTTTTCAATTACATCCAAAATTAGTTTAGATCCTTCGCCGCTAACACTGGGGTATTTGTTATGTTTTTCGCATAACTTATCATAGCTATTCGAGTCCATTACATGTTTCCCATTTATGATAAAGATTGGCTGATCACCACTATAAATAAGTGAAGAAGAGCCCAAATGAGAAAGGTTCTTACTATACAATATATTGGGTTCGCAACTCTCAAGACTGGATTTGGTATATAGTATCGTGTGACAATTCAAGAAGCAGACGAACCTTCCATCAATTTCCATATTGGTTATTTGCTCATATTTATCATTCTCTGGAGAACTCAAAAGTCTTATTGCAGAAACCTTGCTTAAATCATCCTTGTCAGATACGTAGACGATACCTTCTATTTCATCAATGACATACTCATTACATCTGATAGATTCAAGACGGTTACCCTTGAATTGAGAATCTAAACGATATAGATATAGGCCACCATTATATGATAGTACACTGTGACCATGTCCAGAATACACACACTCTGAAGAAGATATAGTCTTTTCAAAGGCCATTGTCTTTAATGAAAAGAAAGAACAATCCTTAGATGTGGTAAAGAGCAAATAATCCGGACTGACTTCAACAATACTGTCCGGACTTAAGTTATGTTCAATAAACTGTTCTCTTGTCCTTTCGTTAAAGAAATACGTTCTATCTCTCATTACGATTATAGCCCAGGGATTGCCATCAAAAACATAACAGTTCTTTCTAACACTACCTCCAAACTTCAAGGCGTCCTCAACAAAGAAAGAATCAATGAAGGATGAGCCAGACATGGTCATAATGGAAATCGTATGCTCACCTGCCCGATAAGTCGATGAGCGATACTCTCCTGGAGATAATGAAAACGTCTCACCCGTGAGAGAGTCTTTTAAAACTACTGTCTCATTCCCTTTATTACTTATAACAACGTCGCTATTTAGAAATGCACGTTTAGGATGAATCTGAATCATATCGCGAATGAGTTTGTCTTTGAATAAAAGCAATTGTTCTTATAGTTTATTCCAGATAAAAAAACCATCTGCAAAACTAAGGGCAATTGCGAATTATATATTCGAGTTTAAAATTTATAATGATTACTAACAAAAATAGGGTTTAACAACGCCTCCTCATTTCCTAGCTATCACAAAGATATAACAAACTCAGACATCAGGAGCCTTTGGTGTTATTTTATTTGATTTGGAGGAGTTAATCTCTAGGCTTAAGCATCCAAATTATCTATTCTATTCGAAAAGACTAATCCCATTTTGATTAACCGTTGACTAATTATAATTAATTGTTTATCTTTGATTTCAGTATAGCCACATGTTCAAATAGAATTCATCCGCTCTGAGTAAATCAACAAGTGCGACACTTGTTTACTTAACATGAATTGCTCAAACTGTATAGTAGCTATACTGGCTGGCTAGTCCAACTAAACTATTTCTTAGAAAAAGGCAGCGTTCGCATAACAAATTAGTTGTCAATCAGCAAATTATAAAATATTATGTACATAAGAGTTCAGCAACGAAGTTCAGAATTAACTCTACCAAATGGTGGAAATCTGTTTCTGTATTTTATTTCCTCTACATAATAATCGTTATTAATGGATTAATAGTATCGATGGATGGTTGGTTTAGCAGTTATGGTCATTATTTCTTAGATGTCATATTGGGCCCACCACTGTTATTGGCAATAATTGAAGGGCTATATGCATTAACTGAAAGGAACTCTTAGTAATGCTCTGTCATTTGAACCATCAATACACGACCATTATCATGAAAGCATATTACCTTCTTCTATACTTGTTCGAAATTACGTGTTTGGCAAGCTGCTCGAACAACCACACACAATCGCAGCTTTTTGATAATAAAGACATTGTAGGGATAGACGTGTCGCATCATCAAGGTGACATTGACTGGGATGCGGTTGCTGATGGAGGCGTTGATTACGTATACATTAAGGCGACGGAAGGCAAAACGTTCACAGATAAAATGTATGCAAGGAATCGCGACCTTGCCCGAAAGGCAGGGCTCTTAGTCGGTGCATATCATTTCTATTCTATGAAGTCTACCCCTGAAGAACAATTCAAAAACTTCAAGAGAAGCTGCCCCAAAGGATCTACGGACTTGATCCCAATGATAGACGTTGAGTTTGTCGGAAAACTGACGACAGTACAGTTGTCTGACTTAGGCAAAGGATCAAAAAGGCTTGCTGACCTGATGGAGGATTACTATGGCAAAAAACCGTTGATATACTGCTCTCCCGATGTTTACAACTGGTGCATATACAAGAGATTCAGCGACGACTATGTATTGATGCTTGGGCATCCGCATCCTACCTATCCGGCGATAAAAGGCAGCAAGCATTACGACATATGGCAGTATACATACAAAGGGAGAATCAAAGGAGTAGCCCAAGTTTTCGATATGCACAAATTCCACAAAAAACGACATTGGACATGATAACACTATAGTTTTCATTCTTTTCCTGTTCAATTTGTGTTTATTTTAATTGCCAATTTGTATCCTGATTGTTCCAACAAAAAGATCAGCTATGAAAACTACAGAACTCCTTCTTGTCCTCCTGTGTCTTAATTCCTGTGTGAATGGACGGCAGGAAGGGAACGTCGTCATAACTGACTACGGCATTGATGTCTCACATCATCAGGATCTGATTGACTGGGAAAGAGTCCCCAACGTGCAGTTTGTCTATATCAAGGCCACTGAGGGTGCAACCTATCAAGACAAGAACTACAGGAGCAATATTCAAGGCGCGAGGAAAGCCGGCATCCCTGTCGGCTCCTACCATTATTTCCGCACCACCAGTTCAGCCCAAGATCAGTTCGAGAACTTCAGGAAAACCGTCCCCGTCGATCAGCAGGATCTCATTCCGATGGTCGACATAGAAGAGCGCAGGAACTGGACGCGGGCTCAGTTCCAGGACAGTCTTCGCGTGTTTATGAAATTGGTCGAAGAGCATTTCGGAAAAGCTCCGATGATCTATTCAGTGCAGAACTTCTATCGGGACAACGGCGCACCGGAGTTCAACAATTATCATCTGATGCTTGGAAGATACAATAGCCAGGAGCCACCTTCATTCAAGGGGAAGGGACACTATACTGTCTGGCAGTATAGCGAGGACGGCCGTATCCCTGGCATTTCCAAGGGCGTCGACCTGGACAGGTTCCACCCTGATTGCTCTATCGAAGACATTCTCCTTTAACATTACTAGTATTCTTGCGGTTATTGCTATTATTGTAAGGCTTCTAAGGAAGAAGCGATTCCTAGTCTTTGCCTTTTGTGTTATTCGCTAGTGTTAGTGATATATTTCCAGTTGTATTGTTTAGTCGCATTATTCAATGTTCTAGAGTTCTGCCCTTCTATCTTTTCGCGGTATAATGATTCGCGTTTCATATTGTATTTTAAACGTTGGAGCTGGAAAAGCCTTTATTGTTGGTTCCTTTGTTCCATTGGACCTATATTGTTCCTCATAACTCAAGCTTGGGTATTCATCCGTAAATCTATTGTAAACACTCATTCGTCCATCTAGCAATTAAGGAGTCCGGAGTGCTGCTGACGGTCCAAGAACTGGACCCTCAGCAGCAAAAACGGCCCGAAATGCTGTTGACGGTCCAAACTCTGGACCCTCAACGACACTTCGTGATGCCGCGGAAGGCTAGTCGCTGACACCACCGCGGAATTCGCGAAGAAATTGATTTGTTTGGAAAGCTTCAAAATCGTAATACAAATTAATTAGTCTTCCTCGATTAAAGAACGGCTTATTGAATGATAGTTTATCATATTAATTAAATAGACGTAATCAGATACCCTTACTTCAAAAAACTCAAAGGCAGAAACGTGACCACGAGACTTATATAACTTATCAATACCAGAATAAAGAGAAGAGATGCATTCTCCTATTCGTACTAGAAAATTATTACCATCCCGATTTCTTTCATATTGTAGAATAGATGGAGGTACTTTAATAGGCACTGTTGCTAATTCTTTGATTCTATCTGCTGTTATGTTTAGACCTAATCCTCGTAGCGCCTCTGCAAGTACGACAGGAATATCAGGATTCTTATTAATAAATGCCTCCATTCCTAAAATAGGGTTGTCGATATAATCAATAGGGATACCACTTTCAAGTAGATATTTCCTTTCATATTCATTCAAAGGTATTCCGTTTTCAACAAGACGTATATAATTAATGGAATAAAGCCTTCTTAACACATTCCCGACAGGATAATAATAGACTACCCTATCCTCATATGTACTATATTCTAGTTTTGACAATAGCTCCGAACTAAATGGAAAATGTACGGATCTTCCATTGGTAAAACCCTTTATAACGTGAAATAACCGATCACCGCTAACAATGTCCCCATCCTTGTTATAAATACTCAAATGATCGCTTAATATGATTCCATTTCTAAGATTCGATTGTATCTCAAGTAATTGACCATATTTCTGTTTTTGATGTAGAGTCAATGGGTGGAAGGTCCTCCATGTTGGATCAAATGGAGTCCTATTGAAACACCCATATTCGAGTTGGGTCTTTTCAATGTCGTAAGACACATCAAAAAGCGATGTGCAGTCTAAAAAAGCATATCTTCCAATTAAAGAAACACTCCTAGGGATGTCAATTTGTTCGAGAGAATAACACCTAATAAATGTAGCTTCAGGGATTTTGGAAATGCCCTCTGGCAAAGTGATTTCTCTTAAGGCATTGCAATCTTTAAACATCTGTTTGCCCATTTCTTGCGTAATATTGCCCAAGTGTGCTCTAACCAAATGCGTACACCCTAAACACACATTTTGCCCAAAGGTATCAACCGAACCGTTAATTGTGATATCTTTTAGATTGACGCAATGGGCAAATGCCGCATCTCCTATTCTGTTAATACTACCTTCTATTATAACTTTTTGTAGACTTCGTATCTTATAAAAGGCATGGTCACATATTTCTAAATCATCCCCTTCAATCCTGATTTCTTTAACACCATTTATCGCAAAACACTTTAGAGAGTCTGTGGGTATCACGTATGATGGGATACTACTAACTCTATAAGTGAGGCCAGAGTACTCAAAAGATATCGGTAACTCTACTGACTCTGATTTGAACCCAACAACTTGAGCACACCTATTATCATTATCAATAATATATTCGACCCCTTTGTAGTTTATTCTATTGCTATTCATTCAGTGATTTGTTTCTACCTAGTGAGTTCAATACGTAACTAAACATACTAGTCTTGGTATATTTAACAAAATAAAGATAAATAATAATTATTTACTCCCTTTCCAAGTTTATTTTCGTTTAGTGTCTCTGAAGATTACTGGGACTCTCCTTTACAAGACCCGCCGAAAACCTCCCCGTACAGTGTTTCTTTACTCATCCCCTCGAGCACCTCGTTGAAGATTTCCGGGAAGTCCCTAGTCACTCGCTCCGCCATGAAGCGCGGGATCTCCTTGTAGTAGGCCTCGGCGATACCGCCGGTGATGCAGGCGAGAGTGTCGGAGTCGCCGCCGAGGGAGACCGCCTTGCGGATGGCGTCCTCGAAGGACGTCGAGTCCAGGAAAGCGATGATGGCCTGCGGGACCGTGCCGGCGCAGCCGGAGTCCCACCCGTAGATGGGATGCCAGTACTCCCAGGTCTTGTGAAGGTCGTAGCCGTAGCGGGACTCGATAAAGTCGCGGATCTCCTCCTTCGACTTGCCGTTGCGCGCCAGCCAGACCGCGACGGCGGTTGCCTTGGCGCCCTTGATCCCGGCGAAATGGTTGTGCGTGATCTTCGCTGAAATGGAAGCGACGTTCTCAGTCTCCTCGAGCGTGTCGAAGAACCAGCCTATCGCTGCGGCCCTCGTCGCGGAGCCGTTACCCCAGGAGCCGTAAGGATGGCGGCCCGTCTTCGACTTGTAGTCGCCCTTGGAGTAAGCCTTGTCATAATCGTGCAATGCCTCCGGATGGAACAGCCACCTGGCAAATCCGCCCCCGTAGCCTCCCATCGGATGGGGAAACATCTTCCCGAACATAACCATGGCGTCCTCCAGCCCTTGGTAGCTGTGTTCCTTGTCGTGCAGGAGCCAGTACGCGACAGCCACCGTCATGATGCTGTCGTCGGTGTAGCTGCTGTCCTGCGGGAACAGTTCGAAGTTATAGTCTTTAGTGTTGTTGAATTCGTAGTGGGAACCTACTGTGTCCCCAATAATTGCGCCAAACATAGTTTATTACTCCTGCGGTAAATAAAGGTTAATCTTATGTGGATAGCGGAACAGCACCAGCAGCGTCACCGGGCAGAGCCATGCAGTGGGGATCTCGTAGGAATGGTCGTCTATGTCAACAACGGGGATGCCGCCCAAACCGTTGTAACACTCATACTTCGCTCCGTATCCCTTCTCGTAACGCTCCATCGTGATGATCGGATGACTCCCCTTGATGCGATTGTCATCGAGCGTGACATCCACGACCGCCCTGTCGGGGTGGCCCTCCATCTGCGCGACATAATCGCAGAGCCGGTCGGCGCCAGCGACCATCATAAGGTTGTGATGAGAGAAAGGATAGCTGGGGAACTCGATGTACCAGCACCCGTCAGATTCCTTGTTGAATTTTAAGTGGAATACCTTCATTAATTAAGTTGGTTATAAGTTAAGCGGTTATATATACGATATTGGGAGAAAAAAGTTTCAAACCGCCCTCCAGGCATCCCGGAGGGCGATTTGTTTACCCTAGGCCTTGTACTGGTAGCTCAAGATTTTCCAGAAGGAGGCAGGGAGATAGACATTCGGTAGGCTGTAGGCCCGAGCGAAAAGGGGTGCGATATCCCCGTCGCTGAATCCTGCTATCCCGCAGCCTATCCTTGTCACGAGGAAGGTCATCTCAAGATGCGCGTCGGCGAAGTAGATGAATTCTTCGATGTATTGCCTAATGGCATCCAGTGACAGGTTCATCGTGGGGATAGCATAGCTCCTGCCTTGAAGTCCCTTGCTCTGTCCGTATACCGCGCCGAACTTCTCCATCGCAACGCGGGCAGCACCACCGTCATGGTGACCGTAGACGTTGCTCCCGAAGACGAAGATCTCCCCATCCTTAAGTGTGTCTATCCGTTCCGGAGTAATCCTCGTGAGGGCCTGCTTAGTGGCGAAGAAATCCTTATCGTATTCCATCTCCACTCCAGTGGCCTTGCTCCGCCTCACATTCTTGTAATACTCCTTTCGGCTGGAGTTCACTCTGTCCCACATGACAGCGGACCCGACCACCGTGGCCTTGAAATCCATGGTGCTGTGTATACCGAGTCCTCCGGCAGTTTGTTCGGAGTCCTGGTTGGCACCTATGTACGTGAATACCCAACCCTGTGCAGTGAGGCCGTCTACCAACTCCTTGATCATCTCTGCAGTGAAGATATGGGAGCTGTTCTCATAGCCGTCGGTGATGACTGTGACGAGGACGTGGTCCCCTTCCTTGACCACCTTTCGAAGCGCGTTGAATGAGAGCCCCATGGCGTCATACAGTGGCGTACACCCACTGGGGCGATACTGCTCGGGAGTTATCTCCTGCACCGACTCGATCTTCTCGCAGTCGATGATAGTCCGGACATCAGGTCTGGGATTCCCGGAATCAAAAGTCACAAAGGCGAGCATCTGGTGGTCGTCAGGGTTATCCTGCTGGGCCGACTTGATGGTCTGGATGGTTTCGTTCGCTCCATTGAGCGCCTGCATGCGGATGCCAGACATCGATCCGCTCTCGTCGAGGATGATCAGATTGTAGATGCGGGTCTCCCCTTCCGTGCGGGGATACTTGTCGGTAAAGTGGAATCCATAATCGTTCTTCATGTCGTTTTGGGTGTCATTGCCTCTTCTGGAGAAGCCAAGGTTTTTCATGGTGTCCATAATCTCAATCGTAGATGTTAAACAGTAAATGTGTCATTTCGACACAAAAGTAGATATTGTTTTTCTTTCTGCAAAATTTTTTGCGTCTATTTGACACTTTTTATATATTTGCCGTAGAAAAACACGTACTGCGACGGTATATTAAGACGATAATGGAAAAGACTCACACATATGTACCCGGGACAAAATTCCCTTGGAGATACAAGTATGAACACATGGCGGTCACGACCGACTGTGTCATCTTCACTTATGATGATTGGAAACTCAAGGTTCTCTTGATCCGGCGCGGTGCAGAGCCGTGTAAAGATATGTGGGCATTCCCCGGTGGATTCCTTAAGACCGATGAGACAGCCGAGCAGGGAGCGCTCCGCGAACTTGTTGAAGAGACGGCCTTGACGCCTTCCTCTCCCATAGTTCAGCTCGGTGTATTCTCGGATGTCAACCGCGACCCGCGCGAAAGGGTTATCACCATTGCATTCTATGCACTGGTCAAGCATGCGAAGGTTCTCGGTGGAGACGATGCTGACGAGGCTGACTGGTTTCCTGTAGATGAACTGCCTCCACTTGCGTTCGACCACGAGAAGATATTCAAGGCTGCGATGGAAAAGCTCCGGAGAGATATCCATTTCCAACCGGTGGGATTCGATCTTCTTGACTCATATTTCACAATTCCCGATTTACAGCGCCTCTACGAGGCCATTCTTGGAGTGAAGTTCGACCGCAGGAACTTCCAAAGAAAGATTCTCGCCTCCGGCATCCTCGATGAGGTTTCGGACAGTTATGAGGAAGAAGTAGAGCTTACGGAGGACGTGAGAGAGCCCAATATGACCATCAATAAAGAGCAAGCTCCTGTATGGCCAGAGAGAATGAGGAATAGGGAATATGACAGAGCTGTTAGCAATAGCATAACTGCTTCAAAGCCAGTGATAATGACATCTAAACCCATAGAGGAACTTTTCGACCGGGATATCTACTCTGTGGACTCCACCCCCAAGAAATCACGCCCTGGCCGAAAAGGAAGTTGGTTCACCTTCAACAAGAAACGCTACGAAGAGATGAAGGAAGAGGACCACAAACTTGAATTCTGACTTATCATTCCCGACAACCACTCCTTACCTTTGCATAAACCCCTCACACTATGGACAAACACGCACTCAGAATCGAGATTTTCAATTCCACGCTGTCGCTGCTGCGACAGGGGTGGTATACTGCGCCTTCCGGCAGGAAGGTGGAACTGCCTCCGGTGAAGGAGGTCATGGACGGGGCATATATGGTGGACGAGCCGTTTCACGTCTTGATCGACCCAATGAGGCCCATTGCGACCGAAATCCGCGTCGAGAACAAGGATTGCGTCCTGGCGGCCAAGGAATTGATCGACGCCGGGTACAATCCGGCCATGCTCAACCTCGCCGACCTGTACATCCCTGGCGGGCTTGTGGAGTACGGCTCGGGCGCCCAGGAAGAGAACCTCTGCCGCCGCAGCAACCTGATCCTCTCCCTGTATCAATTCTCCGACGAGCGGCTGGAAATGTACCCCGACCTCGGGCTGGAGCGGAACGACAGCCAGTACCCGATGGACGAACTCAACGGCGGAGTCTACAGCCGCACCGTCACTTTCTTCCGCGGGCCGGAATCCGTTGATTCACAGCTCGATGAGAAGCCCTACAACATCCCTGTCATCTCCGTCGCGGCGCTCAACGGCCCCCGCATCAACGCCTACGGAAAGATGTTCCCGCGGGAGACAAAGATCACGCTGGAGAAGATGCGCACCATCTTCCGCCTGGGAATGGCCAATTTCCACGATTCGCTGGTGCTCTCCGCGCTGGGCTGCGGCGCCTTCGGCAATCCGCCCGCGCACATCGCCAAACTCTTCCACCAGGTCATCGAAGAAGACGAATTCAAGAACAAGTTCAAACTCATCGAATTCGCCATCCTGGACGGCTACAAGACCGGCCTGCAGCACAACCCCGAGGGCAACCTGCTGCCATTCCAACGGGAATTCGGCATCGTCTAACTGAGCAACAGAGCGATTCGGTTTATACCTCAACTCCAAAAGGGTTGAGGTTTTTTCTTGTTCTGTACCACGAAATGGTACAATCCGCTCCTATCTATTTTCCCGCGTACCGTTTACATCTTATACAGTCGATTGTTGTGGCGCGTCCACAGGTGGAATACAACAGGAGGAAGAACACAAAGTTAACCCTATTATACTATAAACCTCCAGTGAAAATGTTTGGATTTACGTAAGCAGAATATTGTAACACTTCTCCGTCAACTTCAACCTGATAAACGACAAACCATCTTGAGAAATATGATCTCATGCTAGCATCCCAAGAACCGGAATAATAAATTGGCTTAAACAAAACATACCCATTACTTGTACCTTTAATGTCATATGCTGTTCCGTCAGGGTAGCAAAGCCATACCGAATAAAACACTATGCTCTTAACCTGACTTGGCCAATATAACCTAGACTGAAGTGTTAATGAATTAGAGCTAATAGAGGCGCCTAACGCACTAACGTAGATATCGTCAGTTGTTTTTTTGACAATAACTGGAATCTTAGCACAATAGCTTTTATCCGCATTAAACACGTTAATCTCTGTAGTACCTTTTGCTATTGCGTGGACACTTCCATTTGATACTGTGGCCACAGATTCGTCGCTGCTGGACCAATACAAATCATCATTGATTCCACTATGAAGGTATGCTTTTGCTGTAACAACTATACTCTCACCCACATATAGGTTTGCATAGTCTTGACTTAACCAAATATAGTCTCTAAAATGCTGGCTTACGTTTATTTCCTTTAAGACATCGCCATACTTTAATACAACCTGTCCAGTACGATCGGAGACATTCGTATCTGCTACCGACTCTGGTGTTGGCACATAACTATCAACGGACACATCTAGGCTATAAAAACCTCGGCTTAAAGCCCTCTTTACCACATGAAGCCATCCATAGTTATCTGGAATAATTATCTCAAAATCAACATTTGATTGTATCTTGAGTGTTTCTGACGAGGATTCCCACCCAAAACAAATGCTCTCTTTAGAAGGTATTATAGAATCTTTTTGCTTTTGTTCAACAATCACATTATTAAACATTTTCTCATCCTTGCTCTTAAAAGAGATAATACCTGTTCTTTGTTCTAAAGAGGTGTTCTCCTCAGCATTAAACACAAGGTTACGACTTGTTAATGCTTTTGTATTTACCACTGCTAGCCAATCACATGAGACAGAAACATCATAAACTATGTTAGAATTGACTGTAATCTCAAATATCTGTGCCTTATCGGAAATTGAAATTGAAGAAGTCTCAAGTACTATTCCGTCAAGTTGTTTTTGTTTTACAATAATTGTTTCACTCTTATCTTTTGATTGAATAGTAATATAACACTCCCTATCATTATAAGTATGGTTCCTTTGAACCGTTAATGAAATGGCGTGGACATTCTTGTCCCCATTAGTAGGTGACAAGATACACCATTCCTCTGAACTTGAGGCTGCCCAATCATTATTCACATCTATATTAATTGTTGCTTTCATCCCTTCGCTGGTAGCATCAAACGATGATTCCGTGACAATTAACTCAGTCTCACAGGAGATAAGAGTCAGCACTAAAAATGTGGACACAAATAAACGATTGATAATAAGTCTCATATTCATAATTCTTTAGCCTATAAGGATGATACTCTCTGACTTCTTCTGCAAAACGACCAATAGTTACCCGCCTCAACCGAGGGGATTCATCATTCTTTCAATAGTTATGAAATCGGACACAAAATGCTAAATAAGAAACGATATATAAGGTTAATAGTTGAAAAACATGGAAGAACCTGTGAGCCATTATAGTCAATCTGAAACAGGACGAATTAAAAGACCGTAGTAGCGTTTCCTCTCCATTAAATAATGAGTGCCTCCATAGTAGAAGCTGAACATGAGTGCATATATGGGTTCGGCCATATGAAGTGAAGAAGTCCAGTAACAACCGCTGCTTTCATGATATATAGATTTTGAATCCCGATAACCGCCGTCTGGAAGAAAAATACTTCGACCCTCATAGCCTTTTACTTTACTGGTTACGATCATTCCTCTTGCACCTGATTCTTTGTAATTATTTGTATATGTCCAAGTACAATTTGAAATTAATTCCCCCCACTCCCCGGCTGTGGGCAAACGCCATTTTCCTCCGAGTTTAATATTGGCGGCATCATCTTCCAAATCAAGAACGGTTTTTTCGTCAGTATATCCTTTATAGCCCCAAAGGGCGGAATAACAATACTTTGTTAAACTGTTATAATCCGCACTCCACGTGTAAGAATCCCAATCATAACCAGTTATTCCATCGCGCCATGAATTGCATGGTGAATCTTGGGAATGTCCCTTTATGTAATATGGTTCGGTCTCACCCCATGCATAGTAATCACCACACTCTTCCGGCTTGTATGCCCCTAAGTTAAAAGAGGACCACTTTACAGAAAGACCTAAATCAATGGCTTTCATAATAGATAATGATGTCACGTGGCACTTATCTATGAAATCCCCAGAGATTACTGTAATTACGGCTGTACCTGGGGCTATAGCTCTGATTGTACCATCTGAGACAGTTACAATTCTACCATCAGAAGAATTCCAAATAACTGGATCTGTTGAATCTTCTGGTGTAAGTGTTACAGAAAGAGACGCAGATTCTCCTACGTTCAAGATTAAATCGTGCTTATCAACAATAATACCGGTTGTCGGGCTCACTACTGTCACTTTACATCTGTCCGAACAGTTCCCAGACTCTACGATAATATCAGTGGCTCCGGGGGCTACACCCGTGATAACTCCATCCTCTACGGTGGCAATCTTGGTATTGGTACTTATCCAAGTTAAGAACTTGTCAGTAGCGTTTGATGGGATGAAAAGCACATCCAAGATTTCAATATGGCCTTTCTCAACCGTTAACACATGTTTATTTAAAGAAATCTCTGTTAGTTCAATCACCTGACAGGCTTCAAGAAAACAAATGACCGACAATATAAAAATGATTCTTTTCATTATACATGAATGATAATTTAAAAACCTTTACAGGAGAACATGACAATACAAGTCTGCTGAAACTGTAAGGACAGAGAAGCGTAAGATTAATGGGCAATAAGGAGCCACTTTTATTCTTTAACACATCTTATGGAGAACCCGTTTGCTGACGCTGCTCTTCCATCCTGTGTATAGTCGCCAAAAGTAATGTTATAATAGGAGTAGCTATTTGTCCCAAATACGTTCGTATAAGTCCCTGTCATAACATATTCAATAGTTTGAGACCAAAAGAAGAAACTCTGATTGCCAAACCATTCGATATCCCCACTATCACTCAGCCTTCTACCTGATGTCGGATACCAGCTAATGTTATTTCCGTTTTCCTTATAGTATATGCCGCTTATCTTTCCGCTGAACTGGTCAAAGTTTCTAGTCGTTATTCCTGACCAATCACCGTCATCGGCATATTTCCCCTTGTTCCAAGATTTAAGGCCTTTGGGAATTGTCCACCCTTTGGGGCATGGGTTATATAAGCCAATGTCGCTGCCCCATAAATCGGCATTCTTGGCTTCGTTCCAATTACCGATAAAGGTCAGAGGATTCTGAATGGAGTATTCGATATCATTTGGGCTGATACTTTTAACATAATCGAAATCAGAGGATGTTGAAATGGGGACTGTATTATCCGAAAAAGCCTTACCAGGGAAAGGGTCCTTACGCCCCCACTGGTATAATAGACCGTTTGCCTTGGGGGTATCATCTGCTGATAAGGCTCCAAGGTTTCTATCCATAAAGACCCTCCCACTTAGATATTTCTCGGAATAAGCTTCCGCATCATACCCTTCAATGTACCAAATATGCCAACTCCACAAAATGTCTCCAGTTCCATCCTCACCAGAAAATGCGGCTATTATGGCATTCCCACTCTTAACATCAGAACGAATTGTGTATTCAATATCTCCAGACCCCTCATTGAGATGACACGAGGAAATCAACGCGCCTTCAGTAATAGGAGTGTCCTCGTTGAAGGTTTCCCATATCACCTTTGCACTCTTCGGCGCACCAATAGATTCATACGTCCGTCCTTTGTATAATGCATTGAATGAGTGAGTTCCAGAAGATGACACCAAATAACAATTCGCAGCATCATCGTTGACCTTACCTGCCTCTTGATTGATAGATACATATTGATCATAGAAATTATAATCATCGGAAAAAACTATCGATGCAGTTCTTGTTAAACCACTTGTATTGCGCTTTACATGAAATACTATATCTGCCGTTTCTACAGCTTTCGTCTCAAAAGAAGATGAAACCCAGTCTTTGCTTTCATCAAGGATTCTTACATAAAACCGAGTATTATACTCTATGGGAATCTTCACATCTTGTTCGTCAGAAGAAATGTCAATTGATTGACTTTTAATAATAAATCCTTGTTTGCCAGCCTGTGTAACACTAATCTGAGAAGATAGATCGCCAGAAGTTATTGATACGACACAACTTCGCTCCGTAAGGTCAAGATTGGCATCACATTGTATTTCTACGTATGCTGCACTAATACCATGAGGGTTAAATGTCGATACTATATGACACCATGGAACTGACGATGACGCTCTCCATTCGCCAGTACAGGAAACATCAACACGTTGTACTATAGTGTCCCATGAAAAAGACAAACTCGATTGTGAAACTTCCAGAATCCCAGGCTTTGAGCAACCCAAGATAACCAATAAAGCCAATGAAAAAGAAAGATCCTTTCTCATAGTATTATTATTTAAACTATTTAGTTAAGCCTTCTGTATATACTTCATATACAAACAGTAACATCAATAATCATCCGAACACCTATAAAACTCCAATGGCAACCATACCAATCAAAAATAAATAAAAATAATATTATCCTCCAAAGCCGTAAACAACTGGGAATAATAAATAACAAAAAGAGAACCTCTGATATAGTTTGCTTTGCTGGGTCTAAATAAAAACTTGAACAACCATTTGAGCCGTTTCCACATGTTGATTTTTACTACTAATAGGGGTGTGAAAATAGCCTTATAGAGATGCTCGACGATATGCACAAGCGCAAGATCGACATGGCGGACGGGAAAGTCCCCATCCCATTTTGCAATTCGGAGTCCACGACCAAGTCGAATGCAGGGGGATCTGGCGCGTCTTGTTGTGGCCAACAAGCCGATTTGGGCTCGTTGGCCACACGTACAGCCACCCTGAGTCCTTGAAATACGGTTTAGCGTGGATTCTGAATTGCAATAATGCAAACAAATCTTTAACTTTGGATTTATCCGGTAAGTGCGAATATACAATGAAACTTTTCAAGCGGAAGGAGGCGTATCGGCGCCTGATCAGGATTTACTATGAGTTGGGATACATCCCCTGGCGGAAGCCGCGCAAGGACAGGAAGCCGCGTAAGGACAGGAAGCGGCGCAAGGACCTGTATATCGGCACGCGCGAGGCGATAATCCCGTTCTTGAACAAGGACTCCAAGCGGACGATCGTCGACCTCATCCTGAGGCCCGGCTATCTGATGCGGGACTATATCCAGCGCGGCAAGCACGAGCAGTACCTCGCGCCGTTCACGGCGCTGCTGGTGTTCTATTCCATCTTCACCCTCCTGACCGCCGTCATCCAGCCCGGCAAGAGCCGGGATACCTTCGGAGATTCACTGGTCGAAGCAACGAGGGACGCGCAATTGAGAGTGGAGGAGGACCTGGAACTTAATAACAGGACAATAGATAAAGAACAAGCGGAGGATTTCATTACCAGGCTTTTCCGGACGACGAGCAATGCCCTCCTCATTACGCGCCTGGACCTGTATCCGGAGGCTGCCGACACGCCGTGGAAAGAGTCGCTGGCCGCTGTCGAGGCGGGCCTCCGCAGCAAGGGTATCCCGCTGTTCCTGGGCAATTTCCTGATCCTGTGGCTGGCGATGTCCATCCTGCTGAAGAAATACGGAATCAGTGGTTCCGGTGCGGCGGCGGCATCGGCCTACGTGCTGTGCCAGTTCTGCGTCTTCATGGTCCTTGCTCTGATCATCTCCTTCGGAAAGAGTTCCGAACTCGGCATCCTCATCATGGGCATCCTCCTGTTCATCGACTACCGCCAATGGCTGCAGGTCAATAACAGGAAAGCCCTGGGGCTGACCCTCAAGACCGGCCTCGTCTATGTCGTCGCCACTGCCCTGTACTACATCCTCGTGGGTGCGATACTGGTCATCCTCTCGCTTTACGGGAAATTCTAGTTCCGACTGGATCGGCGGGCCTTCCCGCCTACAAACAACAAAGGCACCTACATCGCTGTAAGTGCCTTATCTTCATTGGGTGGAGATAGTCGGATTCGAACCGGCGACCCCATGCTTGCAAAGCATGTGCTCTACCAGCTGAGCTATACCCCCTGCAAAACGTAGTCCCTGGCAGAGTTGAACTGCCGACCTCCACATTATCAGTGTGGCGCTCTAACCAACTGAGCTAAGAGACTATATATATTGAAAAGATAAGTACAAGGCACCTCGAATCGTGCCTTGGACACTCTGAGAACCGCCAGCGCTTTCGACTCCTTCGTCGCGTCACGGACAAACTCCAAAAAGGAGGTGTTCCAGCCACACCTTCCGGTACGGCTACCTTGTTACGACTTAGCCCCAATTACCTGTTTCGCCCTAGGTCGCTCCTTGCGGTCACGAACTTCAGGCGCCCCAGACTTTCATGGCTTGACGGGCGG
>JAEEGL012549026.1_pt1 | contig 99960 bp, 121 predicted proteins | sample 9134231 | NCBI WGS metagenome assembly JAEEGL01 (sample SAMN16246548, study PRJNA631951) | gut metagenome | biome: gut microbiome; feature: rumen; material: fiber-attached | host: Bos | place: Iran: Karaj | collected 2018-10 | reverse complement strand
CTAAAACTGATCTAAATCCTTTCTTTGAATAATTTTTAAGAAAAGAAAAACTCGTGTTTTCCCTTTATTCATGGGACTTTACGAGTTATTTACCACAACATTGCTTATACTTCTTGCCACTGCCACATGGACAAGGATCATTTCTACCTATCTTATTTACTTTTTTAGGAGCGCTTTTAACTGTTTCTTTACCATCGTTTGCAACTCCCTTTAATGTTTGTTTTCTCTCAGTATTTTGTCTTACTTCTGCTTTTAGTAAGAATTGAGCAGTCAATTCCTCTATCTTGATAAGTAGATCATCGAACATTTCAAATCCTTCCATTGTATAAGCTTGTATTGGATTAGTTTGACTATATCCTCTTAATCCAATTCCTTCTTTTAAATGTTCCATGGCACTCATATGATCTACCCAGTTAGAATCTATTATTCTTAAAGATATTGCTTTTTCAAATTCATTCATAACTGGTTCTTCTATCATTTTCTTTTCATAGTCTTTAATAACTAAATTATATACTTTATCTAACAATTCTTCTTTATTTAATTTATCTATATCTTTTTGTTTTAAAGCATTATTTTTTAAATAATTAGCATTTATATATTCAGTTAATTCTTTATATCCTTCTTCACTAATTTTATTGTTATCATCTGTATGACTCTCAATTAGATTACTAATGGTATTTTTAAATACCTCTAGAATACTACTATGAATACTTTCTTGATCTAATATTTCATTTCTTCTATTATAAATTATTTCTCTTTGTTCATTTAAAACATTATCATAGTCAAGCAATGTTTTTCTTATATCATAGTTATTTCCTTCTACTTTCTTTTGAGCTGTTTCTATACTTCTTGTTAAAGCTTTAGAACGAATTGCTTGACTCTCATCTATTCCTAAAGTAGTCAACATAGCTTTAATTCTCTCGGTTCCAAACCTTTTCATTAAATCATCTTCAAAAGAAACAAAGAATTGACTTTTACCTGGATCTCCTTGACGACCTGCACGTCCACGCAACTGATTATCAATACGTCTTGATTCATGTCTTTCTGTTCCAACTACACACAAACCACCAAGTTCTCTAACACCTTCTCCTAGTTTAATATCGGTTCCACGTCCAGCCATATTGGTTGCTAATGTAATCGCACCCTTTTCTCCAGCTTTAGCTATTATTTCAGCTTCTCTTTCGTGATTCTTAGCATTTAATATTTCATGCTTTAATCCTGCCTTTTTAAGTAAACTACTTAAATATTCATTGGCTTCTACTGAAATTGTACCAATCAAAATTGGTTCTCCTGTTTCATGAATTTGAGTAACATATTGAATAATTGCATTATATTTTCCTTTGCTGGTTGAATAAACTAAATCAGCATAGTCTTCTCTAATTACTTCCTTATTAGTAGGTATTTCTATAACATACATATTATAAATATTTCTAAACTCTTCTTCTTCAGTCTTAGCTGTTCCAGTCATACCTGCTAATTTCTTATACATTCTAAATAAGTTTTGGAATGTTATTGTAGCCATAGTTTTTGTTTCTTCATTAATTTTAACATTTTCCTTAGCTTCAATGGCTTGATGTAATCCTTCACTAAATTGTCTACCAAACATTAAACGTCCAGTAAATTGATCTACTATTATAACTTCGCCATCTTGCACTACATAGTCTACATCTTTTTTAAATCCATAGTTTGCTTTTAAAGCTTGATTTAAATGGTGAACTAAAGCAGTATTATCTAAATCATATAAATTCTTTAAATTAAATATACTCTCTATTTTTTTACTTCCCTCAGCAGTTAAAGAAACATTCTTAGTCTTAACATCTATATCATAGTCTTCTACTTCTTTTAACCTTTTAACTGCTCTATCTGCATCAATATATAGATTACGAGAATTCATCTTTCCACCACTAATGATTAATGGAGTTCTAGCTTCATCTATCAAAATTGAGTCTACTTCATCGATAATACAAAAGTTTAATGGTCTTTGAACTCTATCTTCTTTACGAACTACCATATTATCTCTTAAATAATCAAATCCTATTTCATTATTTGTTGAGTATAAAATATCTTTATTATATGCTTCTTGTTTCTCTTGAGGGCTCATCTCTCTTAAGTTAACCCCTACTGTTACTCCAAGCAAATCATAAGCTGGTCCCATCCATTCGGCATTACGACTAGATAGATATTCATTGGTTGTTACAACGTGAACACCTTCACCAGTTAAAGCATTAACATATGCAGGAAAAATAGTAGTTAAAGTTTTACCTTCACCTGTTTTCATTTCTGCAATATTTCCATAGTGGATTGCTAATCCACCAAGTAATTGAACATAGTATGCTTTTTCACCAATAGTTCTATATGCAGCTTCTCTAGCTAAGGCAAAAGCTTCAACTATTATATCGTCTAAAGTTTCTCCATTTTTTAATCTTTCTTTAAACTCATCAGTTTTCTTTTTAAAGTCTTTTTCTTTTAATTTTTGCATATCTTCGTCTAATAAGACTATTTGATCTGCTATCTTTTTAAATCTTTTTAATTCTTTATATTCACTATCTAGTAAATTCTTTAATATTCCCATAATCCACCTCATTATTTATTATATCACGTATAGACATAATCTCAAATAAAAAGAGCTATTAATAGCTCTATTACATGCATTTAGCTCCTGTTTCTTCTAAACTATTTTTAAATAGTTTAATTTTAACATTAGGATGCTCTCCACTATAATTAATTACTATTCTTGAATTAGAATACCCAAAGGCCAAGTTTCTATATTGGGCAAACAATTTATTTGCTTCATCAAAGAACTTTTGATAATCTTGTGGACTAAAAGGTTCCTCTTTATCTGCCTTGATAGTTATTTCTGTTTTATAATGAATATCATTCCCATGTTGTTTAATATATATTTTAGTATTACCAACTTTATCGGCTACATTAGTTTGATAAACACAAACATATTGGTAATCACCTTTATATACTAGTTTTCCTAGAAAAATACCAATAGCTACGATAAGCAATGTCACAAAAACACTACTAAGTATTTTTACTTTTAATGAAACATCTTTATTGCCATCACTACTAGCCATTAGCTTTCCTCTTTCTATTCTTTTTATTTAACGTTTATTATTCCGTATTTTCCATCTTTTCTTTTATATAGAACTGATACACACTCTTCATCAATGTTTTTAAATACGAAGAAATCATGATTTAATAATCTCATTTGTAATATAGCTTCTTCTTCATCCATAGGTTTAGTATCAATATCTTTTCTCTTAATTATTGATAATTCCTCTTCTTCTTCATCTTCAAAATCTAAAAGAACTTCCTCAACATTTTTTTCTAATTTACTTTTAATTTTAGTTTTATTCTTTCTGATTTGTGCCTCTAATTTATCTACTACTAAATCTATTGCAGCATACAAATCTTTATCTCTTTCTTCTGCTCTTAATATAAATTTGTTAAAAGGCACTGTTACTTCTATTATTTGATCTTCATTCTTAGTTTTAACAACTACTTTGCATTCAATATTCTTATTTTCATAATACTTATTTAATCTATCTAATTTTTCCTCAACATAGTTTTTAATTGACTTAGTTACTACTAATTTATCCCCTCTTATATTGTATTTCATTATCAATCACTCTCCTAAGTTCATTATACCACATCCTGAGGAAGTATAAAATACTTCCACAAAAAAAACTATTAAACAATAGTTTTTTGCTCTTCTACTACATCAATTGCTTGTAAACCTTTAGGAGTTTCAACCAACTTGAAATTTACAAGTGCTCCTTCATTCAATGTCTTATAACCTTCCTTGACAATAGCCGAATAATGAACAAAAATATCTTCCAAATTCTCATATTCAATAAATCCATACCCCTTATCATTATTGAACCATTTTACTTTGCCATGCATACATCCCACCTCTTTTCTTTGTGATTTAATTATTCCACTTAAATACATCCACTGCAAGAAAATTCGTGCGACAAAAATCGACATGCATTTTTAGAAAGACATTCTAATAATATCAAATTATAACTTATTTTAAAACCAAAAATTTTCTTTACTATAAATGATTGTTTTTAAAATAAAATTAGAACTATCTTTATAAACATAGTATTCCTTATTGATATTATTAATTATTTCTAATAATTCCTTAGTGTTATTGCCATAACACATTACCTCTTTATTTATTTTCTTAAGTAAACAGGTAATGATACTTTTATTAACTAAGCTATTATCATATACACTAGTTATAACTTCACCATAATCATCTATATAACTTAAATAAAAGTATCCAAGGTTATAATTAATATATACTTCTTTTTTATTAATATTTAAATATGATATTTCATTAACAAATACTACCTTTTTATAATTAAATAGCAATAATATGTCTTTTATTAATTCTTTATCTCTAGTAGTCCAAATTCTATTAATGATAACCATTATAGTTTCTTTTATTAAACTACTTTTAATATTTTTTTCTAATAATAATTTACTAAAACTTTTAATAAATTTCTTTTTATTAATAATTAATCCATATTGTAATGTTCCTTTATAAGGAACCCTAGAGATTATTTCTTTGTTCTTATAATAATATAAATTAATATAATCATCTAAATATAATATATTCATATGTTTTTTAAAAAAATAATCCCAGGGGATTATTTATAATCTTTAATATTAGTGCCAATAAAACTCTCTGGATTAATTAATTCATTATTATAATAAACTTCAAATAGGAAAGATTTTTTATCATTCATTATATCATTATTCTTACTTACTCCTAAAACTGCTGAGCTAGTTATTTCATCACCAACAGATACTTCAAGTTCATCTAAGCCATAGTAATAAGTTTTCAAATTATCATTATGTTTAACTACAACACAAGAGCCAAAGAACTCATCGTTATTAATTGCCTCGATTACTCCAGAACTAACGCTTAAGACATTAAATTTATCATTGCTAACATATAAGATTCCGGTATTTGGCATATAGGTATTTTGATAATATATTAAACTTAATTCTTGTTTGGAAGACTCATCATCTCTATTATAAAAATTTACTCCTATTTGAGCTGAGCCCTCCTCAACTGGAGATAAAATCTCACTAGAAACTTCACTATCTTCACTTATTGTAGGCAAAGTAACATCTTCTAAAGTATCTAAACTATAATTATAGTCTTTATTAATGTATTGAGAATCGCTTCCTAAAATAATAACCCCGGCAAATATGCTTATAGTTATTAAAAAATATAATGTTGGTAATACAAATCTTTTAAGTCTTCTTTTCAAACTATTCACCATCCTACTTAAAGTATTAACTAAAATTAGTAGTTTATACTTAAATAGAGTGAATTTTTGTGTTTTTGTAATAATGCTTTAATATTTCTTCGTAGGTAGCCCCAGCTATGGCCATGCCATTTGCTCCATATTGGCTCATACCAACCCCATGGCCATAGCCTTTAGTTGTTATTATTATGCTATTTCCCTCCTTAGTAATATTAAAATCAGTAGATCTTAATTTTAATTTTTTTCTAATATCTGTTCCTTTATATTTTTTATTATTAATAGTTATATAATTAACTCTATTAGTTGAACTACGTTCAACATCGGAAAACGTTAAGTTTTCCTCTGGTATATTTAAAGCATTACAAATATCATTTTGACTAAATACTTTCGTTGCTTCAAAATTCTTCACATTTATATCATAAGTAGAAGAAACACTTTTTAAATAGTCTTTATCTTCACTAAAGACTAAATTTGAATCTTCAGTCCAGCCATTACTTAACGCAAAATAGAAAGCTTCGATTACAGATCCATCATATGTTATAACTTCACCTTTAGTAGCATTAACTGCAGTTTCTATTTTAGAATAATACTTAGAAAAATCGTTATTCCATTTCTTTTTCATGTCCTCAACACTTATATAACTTTGATTAGAAACATCTGTTACCACATCGTAATTTTTCTTTGAATGTTGCATTTTATATGTGGCATAAGTCCTTGCTGCAACTGCTTGAGCCTTTAAAGCTTCAATATTAAAAGATGCTGGCATTTCTGCGGCAACGACCCCAATAACATATTCTTCCAAATTAATAGATTTTATTATATTATCTTCATTTATTCTAATATTTGGAGTTGAATTAAAAAAAGTATTAAAACTACCTTTAATACTTATTAGAACAACACTTAATAGAACAACTATAAATAAAAGTCCTCTATTTAGCATAATCCTCCTTTAACTTAAACTTAAAAATGATAAGACAAAATTTGTTAATAGATATGACATAGAACAGGCTAGGACCATTACGAGCAATTTTGCTTCGATGGTCTTTCCTTTTTTCATCATGGCATTAATATTAACTCCAGATAAGATAAATACACTTAATAATAAGAATATAGCGTATAAACATATCTTATAGTTCATTATATTCACCATTTTCGTAACTTATGATTTTATCTATTCTTTTTAAATATCTGTCTAAAGAAGGAGTTTTTGTAGATATAAAAGTATCTACAATTTCTTTAGCCGTTTCTATATCAACATTAGCTCCAATTGCTATAACATTAGCATTATTATGATTTTTAGCTTTAAATGCATCATCTGTATCTACAACTCTTGCACAGCGAATACCTTTTACTTTATTGGCAGCAATAGACATTCCTAAGCCATTTCCGCACAATAATATACCTAATGAATTTTCATTACTAGCCACTAACTTTCCTAATCTAAAAGCAAAATCTGGATAATCATCTAATTCATAGTTAGGGAGACCTATTTCCAAAGCCTCAATTCCATTATTCTTTAAATGTTTTATAATTTCTTCTTTATTTGCAAGACCTAAATGGTCTGCAGCAATATAAACTTTCATATTTATACACTCTCCTTATTCATTATATTACTCACCATCTAATCTAGGTGTAAGTATTTCATAACCATCTTTTGTTATTAATATTGTGTGTTCATAATGGGCTGCCTTAGAGCCGTCAACAGTTCTAACTGTCCAATTATCATCCTCAAGATAAACATCTTCTTTTCCATAAGTTAACATTGGCTCAATGCATATAACCATTCCCTCTTTTAATCTTGGGCCAGTATTTTTTATGCCAAAGTTAGGCACATCAGGATCTTCGTGCATATCTAAACCAATTCCATGGCCACATAATTCTCTAACTATTCCTAAATTATGCTTATTAGCATATTCTTGAACGGCATAAGAAATATCCCCCACTCTATTTCCTGGTTTAACTTCCTTAATACCTTCATATAAAGCCGCCTCAGTATGTTTCATTAAGTATTGATCTTCTTCACTGATATTTCCAACTCCGTAAGTCCAAGCAGCATCTCCTTGATATCCTTTATACCCAACAACTAAATCTATTGTAACAATATCTCCATTTTTTAATTTATAATTATCTGGTATCCCATGGACTACAGTATCATTAACACTCACGCATAAAGCCGAAGGATATCCTTCATATCCGATGCAAGATGCAACACATCCATTCTTTTCAATAAACTCTTGAGCTAGTCTATCTAACTCTTTAGTTGTAATTCCTTCTTTAATAAAAGGCTTTAGATATTGATGGGTTTTAGAAACCATCATTCCTGCCTTTTTCATCAATTCTATTTCTCTTTCGTTTTTTATTGTTATCATATTCTTCCTCGTTAATAATTATACCACAAAAAATAGTTATCCAAAGGGATAACTATTTCTCTTTACTTGTTTTCTTTACTTCTTTTTTTGTTTCTTTCTTTTTAGTTGCAGGTTTAGTTTCTTTTTTCTTAGTAGTTTTCTTAACTACTTTTGCTTCTTTCTTCTTTTCCTCAACAACAACTTCATCAGGAACTTCTACATATATTTTCTTATTAGATTTTGATTGAAGGATAACACCATATTCAAATATATATGATAAAGCAAGAACACTTAATATTGTTGTTATATTAATTGAACTAAATGCAATACTGTATGATTGAGTTTTAGATATTATAGCAATTAGAATATTTACAACGATTGGGATGATTAATGACACAGTCATAAAGATAACATCCATTCTTAATATATCAACGTTTTCCATAATAAATGGTGTATCTTTTTTATTAACATTATCAAATAATCTCTTTAAATATTCAAAAGTTAATGCAACAAATACTAACTCAGCTAAGGCACCTAGCAATAAGATATTTAAATCAATTTTTATCTTAGATAAATTTTGCTTTTCTAATAGATCTAGAACAAAGTTAAAATCTTTAACATCGGATTCTCTATCTATTCTATATTCTTCTCCACGAAATTGAATATCTATGTTATCTGAAGATCTTACTATCTCAACCTTAGAATCATAAACATATAATTCATTATTTTTAAATTCAATATTCTTCATTATTGATGGTAATACAATCAAACATAAGAATATGCAAATAGCTCCAACTATTGCACATACTTTTATAATTATTGAAATAATATATAAAATTTTACTAGTGCATTTTAATGCTTTTCTTTTCTTTTCATCCAAACTATTCATTTCAACACCTTCCTACATTAATATTATACCAAATTTTGATAAGAAAAAAAGAACAATTATTATTGTTCTTTATTGAAACCATATTTTTTATTAAATTTCTCAATGTTACCAGTTTTCTTTGCTTTACCTTGGGCACCAGTATAAAATGGATGACATTCACTACAAACTTCAACATGGATTTCATCTTTTGTGGATTTAGTATTAAATGTAGCTCCACAAGCACAAGTAACTTTAGCGTCTTTCATTTCTGGATGAATATTAGCTTTCATTTTCTCACCTTTGCCATGCTAATCCTTTAGCATAGTCCCTTTCGTCTTATGTATTATATCATATTTTTTTAATACTGCAAGTCTAAATATCCTCTGAGTTATCTTGATAATGGTTATAAAAAATTAATAATATCTTTAGCTATAGCCTTATGAACATTATAATCAATATACTCTTCGCTAGTTGAATAGTTAATGGGTATAACTTGGCAAAGATATTTATTACACATATTATTTAATTCACTATTCATAATTATTACATAACTATTATTAATATATTTATTTTTATATAGACTGATAATAAATATCTTTGCATCAGTTATTCCTCTTATTCTATATAATAACTCACTATAATTATTTAATAATGTATGAACTTTATCTAATGAAATAAACTCAGATAACTCTTCTTCTCCAAATGCTATGGTTATTATATTCGCCTTATAAATTAATTGTTCTAAATTGTTATCATTATTAATTAACAACTTTAAAAATTTGTCTAATTTATTGTTTTTAAAACTATAATAATCATTATAGTAACAAACGTTATTATTTAAGATTTCTTTTAAATAATAGTTATAACTTAGCCCATCAGTCCCAGTATTTGTTTCCCCACTGGCGATTCCATCGCCTAAGGCTAATATGTTAATTCTATTATCTCTGTTACTAAAGTATATAATATAAGTAAAGATACTACTTAACAAAACTATTAAGATTATTTTATTTCTTCTTGACACATTATCACCCAAAATAAAAATGTAGATTATCTCTACATTATATTTCTTCAATTCTTATTTTAGCACCTACTGAAGTAAGCTTATGAATAATGTTTTCATACCCTCTTAATATATAATCTATATCTTGAATATATGTTCTTCCTGAAGCTAATAACCCTGCTGCTATTAAAGCTGCTCCACCTCTAAGATCTGTAGCATTTATTTCAGTGCCTTTTAATTTAGATGGACCTTTAATTGTTGCAACTAAATGATCAACTTCTATGTTGGCCCCCATCTTTTCTAAGCATGGGTAGTGGCCAACTCTATTTTCCCATATAGTTTCTTCCATTATACTTTGACCTTTAGCTTGAGTTAATAATACACTAAATGGTTGGCCCAAGTCGGTTGGAAACCCAGGGTAAACTTCAGTAGTTACATTAACTGGTTTTAAATTGTCGCATTTATTAATAATAACGTAATCTTCACCAATTTTATAATCTACTCCCATTTCTTTTAATTTATTAAATAAAGCTTCGTTATGAGAAGGTATAATACCTGCTACTTTTAGATTATTACCTAATAAAGCTCCCATAATAATATAAGTTCCTGCTTCTATTCTATCTGGTATTACATTTATTTCTGATCCATGTAACTCTTTGACACCGTCTATTTTAATAGTGCCAGTTCCAGCACCAGTAATCTTAGCGCCCATCTTATTTAGATAGTCTGCTATATTAATTATTTCTACTTCTTTAGCAGCATTATTAATAATTGTTTCTCCATCTGCTAGAACTGCTGCAAACATAATATTTATGGTAGCACCAACACTAGCAAAATCTAATTTTATATCTGATCCATGTAAGTTCTCTGCATCAAGGATATATTTATGGCCTCTTTTAGTAACTTTAGCCCCCATCTTTTTAAACCCTTTTAAATGTAAGTCAATTGGACGAGAACCTATATTGCAGCCTCCTGGAAAAAATATTTCAACATGTTTATACTTTCCAAGTAAAACTCCCATGAAATAATAAGAAGCTCTTAGTTTAACACTCAAGTCTTGAGAAATAAGAGTATTCTTTAATTCACTAGGATCTATAGTTATAGTATTATCTTTTTGTTTTATTTCGCAATTTAACAACTTTACTATATCAAATAATGCATCACGATCTGTTATATTAGGAACGTTTCTGATAGAACAAACATCATTAGCAAGAAGTGATGCAGGAATAAGCGCTACTGCACTATTCTTTGCTCCTCCTATAGATATTGTTCCACTTAATGGATATCCTCCATCAATTACTATTTTCTTCATAAATATACCTTCTTCTAAAACTATACTTCATTATTATTTATGTTAAAGTTGCATTTTTGTACCAATTCAAAAATAATAAATGTATATCAGTATATATTTTTATATTCCAATTTGGATTTCTATGTCTATGATACGATTTTATATAGGGTTTGTCAATAAAAATAGTGGAACATAAAGTTCCACTCTAGTGCCTTTCTAAGGACCAATAAAGTCCGTAGAAAAGATATGATTTAATAATACCCACCAAAATACAGTTTGACATATAAATATTACAATATTAATAATTATTAGTTTTCTTTTTTCTTTTATCATATTTTCATCTCTCTAATTAATAATGTTTATATTAATAATTTTTTATTCATTATTACTTAAAAAGATTGGCAATCCCTAAAACTAGAAGTAAGAAACTACCAATTAAACTAGCATAAGAACCACATTTTTTACCAAAATAGGAACCAATTATATAACCAAGAATTGAAAATAAACAGGAAAATACACTAAATATACTGCTAGCTAAAATATAATTGTTTGTTATAGCCCTAAGTCCCAATCCTGTTGAAAAACTATCTATACTAACAGATATAGCTAGAATTAATAAACCATATAAAGATATATTATATATATTGGGACTATCCTTAAATATATCTATTAGACTTTTTATTGCCAAGAAGATTAGGACTATACCTAGTAATAATTTGCTTTTTAACTGTAATAATATGGCTATATTATTACCTAGGGAAGCTCCAGCTAGTGGCATTATAAAATGTAATATTCCTACTATTATAGAAAATAATAATATTTTATTTTTAGAAATATTTAAGCTTCCAATGCCTAAGCATAAAGAAAAAGTATCCATTGATAAAGATACTCCCAATACTAATAGAGGTATTATTGTTGACACCTAATCACCAATATAAATATATTGTTATCTTTTATAATTATTAATTAATTCTTTAACATAGAAGGTATATTCTCTATTATTTAAATTGTTTTCTTCATCAAGGAGGCATAGAGGAGGAAATAAAACACACCACCAATTTTCTCCTAAACCTTTATCTATAGTAATTACTAAACTTTCATATAATCCTTTAGAATACTCTACGCCTCTATAGGTTTTATTTGGAAAATAATTATATCCATAATTAACTTCGTAATTAATATTATACTTATCTAAAATATTTTTAACTAAACCTAAATTATCCCCAATTATTTTTCTAGCTTCTTCTATATTTTTGGCATTTTTAATTAACTTATATATTTTTCTTTCAACTTCATTTTTAACTTTAATTTTTAATTTTTGATCTTCTTTGTTATTGCTGCTTGCTATAACCCTAAATCTTATCGCATCATTCGGTATTAATATGTTTTCTTTTTCATTTATAAAAACGCTTAAAACTAGAAATACAAACAAAAAAACTATAACTTTTTTCATTATTTCACCTAAATTAATAATGATTAGTTATAGTTATTTCTATTCAATATTATATTGATAAATCAGAATTCATTTCGTTGTTCATACTAGTTCCTGTTTCGTCTACTTCACCAATATCTTTAGATTCAACGTTCTTAGTGCTATAAACTACTTCTTTTTTTGTTCTTTTCTTATTTAAATTTATAAAACTAGATATAAACATTAATAGAATAGCTCCAGCAACAACTGAAACTGATATAATATGACTTAAGTTTAATAGTTCAAATTTGAATTCAATATTTCTTTCTTTGTTGTTTTTTATTAAATCCCAAGTAAGTGTTTTTCCATCTGTAGATACTTCGTCTGCATTATTTGAAATTGCTGGTCTTGGTAATTTAACTACCCATTTATATTCTACATCTTTGGATAATTCTTCTAAACCTTCTACCATTGATCCAAGATCTTCTGTTCCAATTTGAGTTTCGTCAGGAGTTGTCATGCTATCTGTTCCGAACGCACTATCTCCTCCAATTGGAGTTTCCATATCACTGAAGCCTTCTGAACCACTTGGAAGGAAAGATGCTTCATAAGTATTAGTAAAGAATCCTCTCTTTAATTTGAAATAGTATAATAGTTTAGGATTATCTGAGAATAACGCTGAAAGATCATTAGTTATATCATCTAATTCAGAACTAATCTCATCAATGTTATCAACTGTTTTTACAAATTCATAGCCTCTCCAGCCTTCTTCGCTATATTCATTTATTTGAATGTTTCTTTTTTCCAATTTTTCAAGATATTCTTCATATTCTTCAGGTAGCATTTTTTCGATTTTTGCTTCCTCTTCTTCTTTCTTTTTTATTTCTTCTTCATCAACTTGCATTGCATATAAAAGCGTTACTGTCATTTTTTTATTATCTTTTATTTCTACTTCATTACTAATCTTCATACATCCAGTTAAGCCAAACATTAAAACTAACATCAATGCAATTGATAACACTTTTCTTTTCATTACATCACCTATCCTAAATAAATTATACCAAAAATAAAAACTTATTCAAATAAGTTTTTACTACAAATAAATAAAAATCTTTCATAATTATTGTAATCTTTTTCAATATTTATAAAACTATTAGGTAATAGGTCCTTGGCAATCTCACTTATAGATTGCCCTTCTTTATCTCCAATTTCAAAAGCAATGAGATAATCTTTATTTAAATTGTATTTTATTTTATTTAATATTACCTTATAAAAATATAATCCATTATCCTTAGCATATATTGCATTTTCTGGCTCATACTTTATCTTTTCATCTACTAAAGAATCAAAAGGAACATAGGGAGGATTACTAATAATGAGGTCATATTTCTTTTTATTATTGAAATTATGAATATCTTGAACAAAAAAATTAATATCTTGTTTGTTTTTTAAACCATTTAGTTTACTTAACTTAATAGCATCTTCATTAATATCCAAAGCATCTATTGAGCAATCTATATTCTTTTTTAAAGAGATTGCTATACAACCACTTCCACATCCTATTTCTAAAACATCTATTTTTTTATTAAACATCTGATTAACATAATTAATTGTTTTATCCACTAGATATTCAGTTTCAAATCTAGGTATTAAAACATGTTCGTTAACTTCAATCAAACTACCATAAAACTCTACATTACCAATAATATATTGAACTGGATATCCTTGGTTTAATCTATTAATTGCATCTTCTTGCTTATCTTTAACGACATATTTCTTAATTAATTCTAAATCATTCATTAACTATTAAACTTTTCTCCTGCTAATTTTAATCGCATGTCTTCGGTAATTAATGCTTCAACTATCGGATCTAAGTTACCATCCATAACTCTATCTAATTCCATTATTGAAAAGTTGATACGATGATCAGTTACCCTATTTTGTGGATAATTATATGTTCTAATTTTTTCTGATCTATCCCCAGTTCCAATTTTAGTCTTTCTTTCCATTCCAGCCTCTTGCATCTTTTTTTGTTCCATATCATCGTGTAACTTTATTTTCAAAAGACGCATTGCATTTTCCTTATTTCTCAACTGACTTCTTTCTGTTTGACAACCTACTACTACTCCAGTTGGAATATGAGTAATTCTTACTGCTGAGTTCGAAGTATTAACTGATTGACCACCTGCTCCACTGGAATGAAAAACATCTATCTTTAAATCACTTTCTTTTATTTCTATATCTACATCTTCCACTTCAGGCATAACTAGGACCGTTGCAGTTGATGTATGAACTCTTCCTTGAGTTTCAGTAACTGGAACCCTTTGAACACGATGAGATCCACTTTCATACTTCAATTTTGAATATACGTTACTACCCTTTATCATACATTCAATTTGACTAAATCCACCAGATGACCCTTCTATTGAGTTAAGAACTTCTATTTTCCAGCCATTCTTTTCAGCATAATAAGAATACATTCTAAATAGGTCCCCAGCAAATATGTTTGCTTCGTCTCCTCCGGCTGCGCCTCTTATTTCCATAATAACATTCTTACCATCATTCTCATCTTTAGGAACTAATGCCATTTCTAATTCTTTATGAAGTTTTTCCATTTTATTAGTTAATTCTTCTACTTCCCCTAAAGCAATATCTTTAAACTCTGGATCATCTATTAAAGACTTAGCTTCATCTAAAGCTTTTTGAGTTGATTTATAATCATTATATAAAGAAACAATTTCTTCTAAATCGCTTTGTTCTTTAGATAATTCTTTTAGTTTATTATAATCACTTAAAATTTCTTCTTTGGTTAATTCAGATTTTAATTCTTCAAATCTTTTTATAATATTATCTAATCTTTCAAACATTAATATCACCTGTTTCTTTCATATTATATCTTAAAAACTAAAAAAAGTGAAACAAATCACTTTTTAAAACTATTGAATATTCTCGTCTTCATCTATGATAACTAAATCTGATAAATCATCATCTTCAGTATCATCGTCTTCTAAATCTGTGTCGTAGAATATATCTTCTTCCTCTTCTTCCTCTTCAATCATGTCTTCTTCTTCATCTTCTAAAATATCTTCACTTACTTCAGAATCTTCATCTTCAATAATCATATTTTGAACATGATTAGTGGCTAAATCCCAATATCCTTTAGGAAGTAAAATAAATTTCTTGTTTATAGATAATAGTTCGAAGAAATCTCCTATTCTTTCTTCTACTATCTCTTCTGGTAAATCTAAAGCTTTACATACTTTTTTAAACAAATCTAATAGTTTCATTTTCTTGCCTGCATCATTCAAAACGATGTAAGCAATTTCATCATATCCCATTGTTTCCAATTCTTCTTTTGGTATATCCTTTAATTTCATAACTTCTCCTTTTTCAATTAAATCGATATTTATAATAAATCAATTATAATCTTCTTTTCTTCATCAAAACTATTATACTTAATATTTATTATATTATTATTCTTTTTTATAAAACCATCTAATTTTTCATTAAATACTATATCTTTATCTTTAATTAATATTGTTTGAACTTCATTCAAAAAATCCAACATTATTTTATATTCTTTGTTTTCTCTTATAAACATTTTATTATTAATATCAACTTTATTAATATATGCATCTTCTTTATAAGTGATAACATCATTATCTATTTCATATTCAATATTATTTATATTTAATATTTCTTCATTATTGTTATACAAACGCAAATTCATTTGCTTAGTTTTTGACTTCACAAATTATAACCACCTCGTTTGTCTAGAAAACTATAACATATAGTATATATAATTTCAACATAATTTTTAAGAAATTTTACATAATAAATTTAGGTGAGAAACATGCGTGTTATAAAGTGGTTTTTTAAATTTAATTTATTCTTATTCATTTCTTTTATTATTTGTTATATTGGTATAAATATTTATGCATTTATAACACCAAAGTTAAACTTAACTAATACGGGAACATATTTTCTTTTTGATAACAAAGACGAATTAATTTATCAAGGAAGTAGCACTTCCTCTTGGGCTCCTTTAGAGAAAATAGATTCAAAATTTATTGATGCTGTAATTTCTATAGAAGATAAAAAGTTTTATCAACATAAAGGGTTTGATTTACTTAGAATTGGAAAAGCTATGGTAACTAATATAGAAACTGGACATATTGTTCAAGGAGCCTCGACTATTACTCAGCAATTAGTTAAAAATTTATACTTGGATTTTGGAAAAACTTGGAAAAGAAAAATTGAAGAAGCTTTTCTAACTATAATAACTGAATTGCAATACGATAAAGATGAAATATTAGAGTCTTATTTAAATACTATTAATTATGGAAATGGAAATTATGGTGTTAGTAACGCGTGTTTTTATTACTTTAATAAGGACATAAATAACCTAACTTTGGAAGAAGCAACAATACTTGCAGGCATCCCAAAAAGTCCAAATAAGTTTAATCCTGTTTCTAATTATGATGAATCAATTAATCGAGCTAAAGTAGTTGCTAAGGCTATGTATTTAAATCATACAATTACTGAAAACGAATATAACAATTTAAATTACTCTAATGTTGAGATATATGGAAAGAATAAAAATAATGATGGTCAAATGTTAATGTATTATCAAGATGCTGTATATAAAGAGTTAAAAAATCTTGGAATAAATAAAAAAGTTTTAGAATCTGGGGGATTAAAAGTATATACAAATTTAGATATTGATAAACAAAATGCTTTAGAAAAGAATATCTTAAATAATTTTAAAGATAATCAAGAATTACAAGTGGCTAGTCTAATAGTTGATCCAACTTCAGGAGCAATTGAAGCCTTGACAGGAGGTTTAAACTATCAAAAGAGTCAATATAATAGAGCAACTGATTCTAAAAGACAGGTTGGATCAACGATGAAATCCTTTTTGTATTATTCAGCATTAGAAAATAATTTGGTTTCATCTTCAAAGTTTAGTAGCGAAGCTACCACTTTTAATCTAAGTTCTCAAAGTAGTTATTCTCCAACTAATTACAATGATAAATATGCAAATAAAGAAATAACCATGGCCGCTGCTATTGCCTTTTCAGATAATATTTATGCAGTTAAAACAAATCTTTTTCTTGGTGTAGATAAACTTCCTGCTCTTGCAAAAAGAGTTGGCATAAAAGAAGAGTTAGATGCTATACCTTCCTTGGCCTTGGGCACTGAAGAAATTAATATTATTGATTATGCCCAAGGCTATGCTACTTTAGCTAGTGGTGGTTATAAAAAAGATTTATATTTAATTAGAAAAATAGAAGATGAAAATGGAATTGTTTTATATAAAAAGAATAATTCTAAAAGTTTAGTTCTTAATCCTAATTATGTTTTTATTCTTAATCAATTATTATCAAATACCTCTAGTAGTGCTTTTAAAGATTATACAAGCGCTACTGCTGCTTCTATTGCTAGTAAATTATCAAGAAAATATGCAATTAAAACCGGCACTACTTCTACTGATTATTGGACTGTCGGTTATAATAAAGATGATTTAATGTTAGTTTGGGTTGGTTATGATAATAATAGAATATTTACACAAAACTATGGCTATTTAGCTAAAAACATATGGGCAGATACGATGGAAGAAATTCAAAAAGATAAAATTGATAATTGGTATGATATGCCTAGTGGAGTTGTTGGTATTATTTTAGATGCTGTAACAGGTGAAGTTACAAATAATCCGGATAATGCCATTATATATTACTATTTAAAAGGGAGTGAACCCAGTATAAATGTTGAAAAAATATTTAAAGAAGATGAAAAAAAGACTAGTTCCTAGTCTTTAGATATTTCAATAATAAATTTTAATTTGTCAGCCTCTTCAGTATCTAATGTAACATCATATTCATTACTTCTTAATTCACTAACTAAATTATCTACTAAGTTTCTTGCTTTAGACATATCCTTCTTTGGTTCAATCATATTAACCTCAGGACTTGATATATCAAAATCTAATAATTCTATTTCTTCTTCAACTGGGGCACTTTCTACTACTGGTGGATGTTCTTGAACATTCATATTAACTTCTTCATCTTCTAAGAAATTAAAGAACTTATTAGGCATAGGTTTATCAAAATTATTTGCTGGAGCAGTGTTTTGAGGAACAATGTCAACAACTTTTTGATTAGCTGGAGAACTTAAAATATCTACAGCATTTTCCCTTATGCTATCTATAGATGGTGCACTTTCTACCCTAGGTATGTCATCATCTTTTTTTATGTCTCCTTTAATTCTTTTTTCCAAATTTTGAACAGTTAATCTTTCTTCAATAATCGTCTTTAACCATTTTGCTTGATCTTGTTTATCATTTAACTTTAACAAAGTCCTAGCATGTCTTTCAGAAATTTTACCTTCCATCAAAGCATTTTGAACAGATTCATCTAGTGATAACAATCTTAGTTTATTAGAAATTGCTGATTGACTTAATCCCATCTTTTTTGCTAATTCTTCTTGGGTTAAGTAACCTTTATCTAATAGAGTTTTATATGATTTAGCTTCCTCTATTGCAGACAAATCTCTTCTTTGAACATTCTCTACAATAGCAACTTCAGCACTATCTTTGTCATTCATAACGCGAACTATTGCTGGAACTGTAGTTAATCCAGCCATTTTTGCTGCTTTATATCTTCTTTCACCAGCAATTATTTCATACTTATCATCAAGGCGTCTTAAAACAAGGGGTTGAATAATCCCATGTTGTTTTATTGAAGCAGCTAATTCGTTTAATCCATCCTCGTCAAAATTTAATCGTGGTTGGAAACGATTAGGAATAATATCTTCAATAGGTATATTTAAAACTTGTGTCTCTGTATCCACACTAATTATCCCCTTTACCTTACTATATTAATTCTATCTTAATTATTCTTTTTTTGCAATGGCTTTTTAACTATTTTATCATATCTTCTTATTTCATTTTTTGAGGTTTCTCCTACCTTAGAAACCATAATTATTGTTCTTGAACCATTTAAATTATACAAATCAAATTTTTCAATTTTATCTATCCTTCCATGCATTATTTCTATGGTTTCACGACTATCCTCTAAAGAATCATCCATATTTCCTTTCATAGCAATGAATACCCCATTTTCTTTAACTAATGGTAAGGATAATTCAGATAAAACCCTCAAGTTAGCAACTGCTCTAGAAACCAATACATCATATTTATTTAAATTATTCAAAGAATAATCTTCAATTCTTGCATTAATTACCTTAATATCCAAATCCAATATTTTTATTAAAGATTTTAAAAATGTAGTTTTTTTATTATTTGAATCTAATAAAGTAACTTCTAGATTAGGATAAAATATTTTTAAAACTACCCCAGGAAACCCGGCACCAGTGCCTACGTCTATTAAAGTATTATAATTATTTAGATTTATAACTTTAGCTATAGTTAATGAATCATAAAAATGTTTTAAATATACTTCAGTTTCCTCTGTTATCCTAGTTAAATTTGTTGTTTTATTATATTCAATCATATAATTATAATACTTATCTAACAAATTTAACTTTTCATCATCTACTAAAACATTTATCTTTTTTATTTCTTCAACAAACTCTTCTTTATTCATTATTATTATATTCCTTTTTTAAATATACAGATAAGACTGCTATGTCAGCTGGGTTTACCCCACTTATACGTATTGCTTGTGCTATTGTCTCAGGTCTAATTTGCTCTAATTTTTGTCTTGCTTCACTAGCTAAATTCTTAATTTTACTATAGTCAATATCTGAAGGTATTTCTTTTTCTTCTAATTTTTTTAATTTTTCAGCTTCTTTATAAGCTTTTTCAATATATCCCCCATATTTTAAATCTATTTCAACTTGGTAAATAACATCCTTAGGATAATTAAAATTCTCAAAATTAGATAATAATTCAAATGTTATTTCTGGTCTTTTTAATAATTCATAATAATTTGATCCATGTTTTGGCATTTCTATATTATTTTCTTCAAACACCCTTTTTGTTGTCTCATTAAATTCTAATCTTTTAATTTTTAATTCTTCCTTTAATAATTCTATGTTTTTTATTTTATTTAAATATCTATTATATTGTTCTTCATTTATAGTTCCAGCATCATGTGCAATACCTCTTAATCTTAAATCAGCATTATCATGTCTCAATAATAATCTAAACTCTGCTCTACTGGTTAACATTCTATATGGATCTTTTACTCCTTTTGTTATTAAATCATCAATTAAAACCCCAATATAAGCTTCATTTCTTTTTAAGATTATTGGTTCTTTTCTTTTTAACTTTAAACTTGCGTTTATACCAGCAATTATTCCTTGACCTGCTGCTTCTTCATATCCACTAGTTCCATTAATTTGACCTGCTGTCCACAAATTTTCTAATAATTTATTTTCCAAACTTGGTTTTATTTGTAGTGAATCTATTGCATCATACTCAATTGCATAAGCATATTTAGTAATAATAGCATTTTCTAATCCAACTAAACTATGAACCATTTCTTCTTGAACATAAGTTGGCATACTTGTTGAAAACCCTTGTAAATACCACTCGTCATAATGGATACTTTCTGGTTCTAAGAATAATTGATGTCTTTCTTTATCTGCAAATCTAACTACTTTATCTTCAATAGATGGGCAATATCTAGGTCCTACTCCTGTAGCATATCCACCATACATTGCAGACTCTTTTAAGTGTTCTTTTATAATTTTATGTGTCTTATCATTTGTCCACAATAAATAACATTTTTGTTGTCTATTAATATCATATTGAGGTTCAATATCATAACTAAATGTCCAATATTCATTATCTCCTAATTCTTCTTTTAAAACACTAAAATCAATTGAATCTTTTTTTATTCTAGGTGGTGTCCCCGTCTTTAATCTAATTATATTTAATCCATATTTCTTTAGATTATCACTCAAGTGATTACTTCTTTTTTCACCATGGGGACCTGAAGGTTTATTATCACTTCCTACTAAAATATTAGCTTTTAAGTATGTTCCTGTTGTTAATATAACTTCTTTAGCATATATCTTTTCTTTATTATCTAAAATAACACCCAATACTTTATTATTCTCAACAATTAAATCCTCTACCATGCCTTCTTTTATTTCTAAGTTTTTATTATTATTTAAAGCTTCAAGCATTCGTTTTGGATATTCTATTTTATCTGCTTGAGCCCTTAAACTTCTAACTGCAGGTCCTTTGCTATTGTTAAGCATTTTTATTTGAAAATGAGATTTATCTGCAACTATCCCCATTAATCCACCTAAAGCATCAACTTCACGAACTATAATTCCTTTTGCAGTGCCACCAATTGAGGGATTACATGGCATATCAGCAATATTATTTTTATTCATAGTTAAAAGAAGGGTTTTTAACCCCATTTTTCCTGCTATATTAGCAGCTTCACATCCAGCGTGTCCGCCTCCTACTACAATAATATCAAACATAATATCACTACTTTCCTAAACAAAAATTATTAAATAAAGTTGATATTAATTCATCTTGATAAGATTCACCAGTTATTTCACCTAAATAATTCCAAGCATTATTAATGTCTATTTGAACTATAGAAACAGGCATTCCTTTTTCTAAATTCTCTACAGCGTTTTCTATTGATTCTTTACTTTTTCTTAGTAAATCTTTTTGTCTAACATTACTTATATATGTCATATCTTTATTAAGAATATCATTTAAATTAAATCTATTTATTATTTCTTCTTTTAAAGATTTTAATCCATCTATAGTTAATGTATTTCCTTTTATAAATGGTTCATTAATATTTATATTATCTTCTAAATCTGATTTATTAACAAATATAATTCTTTTTTCTTTAGGAATACTATCAATTAATTCCTTTTCATAATTACTTAACTCATCATTATTATTTAGAGTAACTATAACTAAATCTGCAAAAGAAATAGCCATTTTACTCTTCTCTACTCCTATTTTTTCTACTACATCATTAGTTTCTCTAATACCAGCAGTATCAATAAAATTAATTAAAAAACCATTTAAAGTTATACTTCCTTCAACAGTATCTCTAGTTGTTCCAGCTATATCAGTAACAATGGCTTTTTCTTCATCTAATAGAGTGTTTAAAATACTACTCTTTCCTACATTAGGCTTACCAACTATAGCTACATTTATTCCTTCCTTGATTATTTTTCCATTTTTAGCATCATCAAGTAAACCCATAATATCTTTATCAACATCTTTTAATTTTGGTAATAAATTTTCTTTTGTTACTACTTCTATATCCTCATATTCTGGATAATCTATATTAACTTCTATATTAGCCATTATTTCCACTATTTTATTTCTTATTTTCTTTATTTTGCTAGTTAATAAACCTCCCATAGTTTGTAATGCCATATTTCTAGCCATATCATTTTTGGCATAGATTAAATCATTTACTGCTTCTGCTTCTAACAAATCAATTCTACCATTTAAAAATGCTCTTTTGGTAAATTCCCCAGGTTCAGCTAATCTAACTCCTTTTTTTAATAATAATTCTAATATAGTTTTAGTTGTTAATAAACCACCATGAGAATTTATTTCAACAATATCTTCTTTTGTATATGTTTTAGGAGCCCTCATTACAGAAACTAAAACTTCATCTATTTTTTCTTTTCCATCATAAATAAACCCATAATTAATTGTATGAGTGTTTACTTTACTTAGATCTTTTCCTTTAAATATCCCATTGGCAATTTCAATTGCCTTAGGTCCACTTAATCTTATTATGGAAACAGCTCCAATTCCTGATGAAGTAGCAATTGCACATATTGTATCATCCATAATGATTCTCCTTCCCGGCTATATATTAGCACATATTATAAATAAAATCATTAAAAAATTACGGGTCTACCGTAATTTTTTATTTAATTATTCTGGCTTAATAACAACGTGTCTATTTGGTTCTTCGCCAGTACTTTCTGTTTTAATTCCTTTAAAATTAGTTAAAGCATTATGAATAATTCTTCTATCATAAGCATTCATATCATCTAAATGAACTTCAACATTAGTTTTAACTACTTCTTTTGCTAAATTCTTAGCTAATCTTTCTAATCTCTTTTCTTGTTTTTCTTTATAGTTCTCTACATCTAAACTAATATAAGGTTTTACTCCATAAAGAGTACTAACTCTTTGACGAACTATATTTTCTAAAGCTTTAAGAGTATTTCCTCCTCTTCCTATTAAAACAGGATTATTTGAAGAGTAAATCTTTATATATAAAGTATCCTCTCTTAATTTAGATTCAAAATTAACTTCTAGATTCATTTTAGACAGCAATTCCTCTAAATATTCTTTAACATCTAATAATAAATCTTTTTTTAATATAGCATTAACACTTATTGATACATTCTTATTGAATAATCCATTTTTACTTTCATTATAATTATAGTAAAAATCATTTCTACTAACATTAAATTCATCACAGATAGAATCTAATATTAATTCTAAATCTTTTCCATCTCTATTTATTACTACCATATTTAAGTCCTTCCTTTACTTTTAACTTATCTTTTATCTTATTTTTATCGATCTTTTTATCTTTATTTTTATTTGCTAATCTTTTAAATAGATATGTTTGAATAGCAATAAATGCATAAGTAGTAATCCAATAGAATGATAACGCAGTTGACAATGAGAATGAAGTTATAACAATCATTACTACCATTATATTAGTCATCATCTTCATTTGATCTTTATTACTATTTCCTTGAGCCATTGCTCCGGCACTATTCATTGAATACTTAAATGAGAAGTATGTAGATAAAGCAATTAAAATGATTAAAAGAATATATAAATAATTACCTTTAGATAAACCAACATAAGGAGTCATACCTAGATTAAAACCAAGTAATTTTCCTTCGAATATAGCTGGAACACGATTTATTGCTTGTAAGAAAGCAAAGAATATTGGTAATTGTAAGAATGTTAATAAACAACCAGATGTTGGTTTAACCCCATTCTTCTTATATACTTCCATCATTTCTTGACTCTTCAACATCATTGATTCACGATCATCTCGACCACGATATTTATATTCTAACTTTTGTAATTCCCCACTAACTTTTTGCATATTTTTAGTTTGTTTGTGTGTTTTATATGCAAAAGGTAATAAAAATATTCTTATTAATAAACCTACAATTATTAATGAAATACCCATATTTCGAACTAGTAATCCTAATTTTAATATTAGGAATGCTAATGGTTTAACAAATAAAAATTCCCATATACCAGAACTCTTGTTAGAAGTTATATTAAATTTTTGACATGTTGGTAATTTTTTTAAAGGTATTTTTAATTGATCATTATATTCTTCATATAATTTATATAAATCTGTTCCTTGTTTTGGTTTACATAAAATATTGTTTGGCAAATTTTGCCCTGTTTCAGAATATTGAACGATTCTCTTGTCATTATCTTTTATATAATTACTTGCTCCACACCCAGTTGTTAATAAGACTACTAGGGCAAGAATTATTCCCATTACTTTATTTTTCATTGAATTTCTCCTTTAATAATTTAACTAATTCATTTTCCATATCATGATATTTTAAATTTAAAATTTCTTTTTTCACTATTATAATATAGTTATAATTATTTGGAAATATATCATAGTTATTATCAATTATATTTCTAAGTTGTCTTTTAATTTTGTTTCTCATAACAGCCGAACCAATTTTCTTTCCAACGGCTAAACCAAATTTTTTTTCATCCTTATTATTATAATAGACAATATAATACTTATTAGAAATTTTATTTCCTTTATGTATAATATCATCAAATAATAATTTAGACTTAACAATATCCCTTTTCTTCATAATTAAAAAAACACGCAAGAAATTATTTTGTTAATTCCTTACGACCTTTTCTACGACGATTATTAACAATCTTTGTTCCTTTTCTTGCAAAGAAACCATGCTTTTTAGCTTTTGAACGTTTATTTGGTTGATAAGTTCTTTTCATAATTGGTTCCACCTCTTTCTTATTACTCTTTTTCGTAAGCGCCCTTATTATAATATTAAAGCAATAATATTGTCAAGAAATAACAAGTTTTCAACACTATTAGTATATATATATATTAAGGATACACCTACTATATATTTGTTTTCAACACTTTCAACAAATTTTTTATTAACAAATAAATGTTGATAATTTATAAACATAAACAAAAATGTTGAAAGTGTTGAAAACTTAGTTTATTATAGTATCTACAAGGAAATATCAATGTTAATTATTAACAAGTTTTCAACATTGAAATATTTAACTTGTAATCGTTTTTTATTTAAGATACAATGATTTTGGGATATATATGATTGTGGGGTGAGGTATTGAAAGCACAAGAAATATTTAAAAAAATGCTTGAAGAAATAAAAGAGCAAGTTAGTCCAGGATCTTATTCTATATGGTTTAGTGAATTAGAATTAGTTAGCATGGATGATTCAGAAATAGTTGTTAAAGTACCTCTATCAAGTCATAAAGCTCAGTTAAGAACTGATACTTATAAAGAATTATTAGATGAGACAATGTATTCATTATGTGGAAAATACTACGATTGGAAGTTTTTAACCCAGGATGAAGTTAATGATTTAAATAAAGATAAAATAGAAAATTTAATGGATGATCCAAGTGATAATGAAGATATAATTACTTGGAATACTAATTTAAACCCTAATTTAAACTTTGATAATTATATTGTTGGTGAATCCAATAGATTAGCTTATGTGTCTGCGATTCAAGTGGCTCAAACACCAGGAACTATTCGTAATCCATTATTTATATATGGAAGAAGCGGTATTGGTAAGACTCATTTAATGCATGCAATCGGAAATTATATAACAAAAAACTCTGATAAAAAGGTTTTATATACAACAAGTAATGATTTTAGAGATGAATATGCTGGTATATCCAATCAAGATAAAGGAAAAGACACTATTGAATACGCTAATAAATTTAAAAACAAATATCGTAATGTTGATGTATTAATAATAGATGATATTCAATTTCTAGTTGGTGCAGAGAAAACCCAACAAGAATTCTTCCATACATTTGAGGCTTTACACCAAGCAAATAAGCAAATAATAATATCAAGTGATAGAAGTCCTGATGATTTAAAGAAAATAGAGGAAAGACTTAGAAGTAGGTTTACTTGGGGATTACCTGTAGATATCTATCCACCTGACTTTGAATTAAGATGTGAAATAATAAAACAAAAGTTAGCTAATACAAGTATAAAGGACAAAGTAAATAGAGATGTTATTGAATATATAGCTAATGCTTGTCCAAATGATGTTCGTCATATAGAGGGAACAATAAACAGGTTACTCGCATATACAGCAATGATGACACCTGAATACATTAATTTAGATTTTGCCTTAGAAGCTTTAAAAGATTTTGTTAATGTTAACATATATCAACAAAATAGTATAGCTAATATTCAAAAGGTAGTTGCGGACTATTTTAAAATAACTGTTGATGATTTAAAAAGCAAAAAAAGAAGCAATAATATAGCAAGACCAAGGCATATAGCAATGTATCTTTGTAGAATGGAGACTGATGAAAATCTAGCAAAAATAGGTTTAGACTTTGGAGGTAGAGATCATTCAACTGTAGTAGCAAGTTTTGAAAAAATAAAACAAGAATTAGTTAATAATAGTTCTCTAGAAGCAACTCTAAAAGAAATAAAATCAAAGTTATAATATTGTTAGTTATTTAATAGTTATTAACATTGATTTAAGCCAATAAAAAGGGACTTTATAGAGTTTTCAACATTTTCAACATTGTAATAAAAAGAATAATTATAAATAAAAAAAAGAAAGAAGGATGTTTATGAAATTTGTAATTGATAAGAATATTTTACTTGAGGCTCTTGTTAATGTAACTAGAGCCATTGGAACTAGAACAACTATTCCAATATTAAATGGTATTAAATTTGAATTAACAAAAGATGGGTTAAGTTTATTAGCAAGTGATTCTGAATTAACTATTAGAGTAATGATTAATGAAAAAGATATAAAGAAAGTTGATAAAGTAGGATCTATGGTTATTCAAAGTAAATATATATTAGAGATAATAAGAAAGATGCCATCAGATATTATTTATTTTGAAGCATTAGATAGTTCTAAGATTAAAATATATACGGATAATAATGAATACAATTTAAACTGTTATGATATTAATGATTATCCACATATTGCTTTAACAGATAGTAAGGAACCAATAACTATAGATGCTGGAACTTTAAAGAGTATTATTAGTTCTACATCATATGCTGTATCTACTCAAGAAGTTAGACCATTGCTAACAGGAGTTAATTTAAAAATTAATGGTGATATGTTAGAATGTATTGCTACTGATTCTTATAGATTAGCTAAAAAGAATATAAAATTAAATAATCCTATTAATAATGTTGTTAATATTGTTATTCCAGGAAGAAGTATTAATGAATTTGAAAAAATGTTAGGTGGAGATAACGATAATGAAGTAGTTATGCATATATTCAATAATAAAATACTATTTAAATATATGAATATAGAGTTTCAAACAAATCTTTTATCAGGAACTTATCCAGATACAAATCATTTCATTCCAACTGAATTTGCATATATGATCAACTTAAATTTAAAAGATTTTAGTGATGCCGTTGATCGTGCTTCATTACTTGCTCAAAACAAAGATAAAAATATTGTTAGAGTTTTAATAGATGATAAAGTAATGACTATAAGTTCAAGTGCTAGTGAAATTGGAAAGACTGAAGAAAAATTAAGTATAGAGAGTAGTAATAAAGATAAATTAGAAATAGCATTCTCATCACGTTATATGTTAGAAGCATTAAAAGTTCTAAAAGATGAAGATATATTATTATTAATTAATAGTGATGATAAACCAATCTTAATTAAATCAATTAAAGATGAATCATTACTAGAATTAATATTACCAGTAAAAACTTATTAAAAATTAGCTTTTAGCTAATTTTTTTATTTTTCGACAAATTATTATATATAGTTATGATATTCTAGAAGCCAATTCAGGAGGTTTATATGGATAATTGGCTTATTACAAGTAGAACTATAGCTATCTTAAAGAATAATAAAAATACTATTATTATTGATGTTGATAACATTAAAGTTATCAACAAAAATATTAATATGATATTAAATAGTAATTGTTTATTTTATGGTAGTTCTCTAGATGGAAGAAAAAAAAGTGCTAAAAGATTATTAAGAATAAGTTATAAAGTTCCAATTATTATTAATAAGAATATAATATTACTTCAAATAAATAATCCTAGAAGTAGTCAATGTTTATATATAGTCCTAAATAAAATAATTAATTATTCAATATATAAAGAATATCTAATAATTAACTGTGTTAATAATATAGTTTTTAGAAATAGGATTTCTAAATATAAATTTGAAAGATTAATACTAAATGGATTTATATTAAATAATCACTTAATAATAAAAAAAGAAGATAATTTTGTTTAAAAAGTGGTTATTTTATGTTATAATTATATGTAGGTATAGGAGCCCAGGTGAACTATAAAAATTCATTATTCATCAAAAGAAAGGCAAATTATGAAAATTAAGTCATTAAACATAACTAATTTCAGAAATTATGAAAAGATAAAAGTGAGTTTTAATGATTCATTAAATATTATTTATGGTTTGAATGGAGTAGGAAAGACCAATTTAGTCGAGGCTATATATGTTCTAGCTTTAACTAAATCTTTTCGAACTAACGTAGATAAGAATTTAATAAAGAATGGTGAGTTAAGTTTAAAAATAGAGGGTGAAGTTGAGAAGAGTAGTTTGGATTCCTACCAAGTTATTATTAATAAAGAAGGAAAAAAAGTTAAGATAAACAATAACCTTCAAAGTAAAATAAGTGATTATATATCTAATATAAATATTATTTTACTAGAACCTGATGAACAGAGAATATTTGATTTAGCTCCTTCAGCAAGAAGAAAACTTCTTAATATTGAAATAAGTCAATTAAATAAAGAATATATATTTCTTTTAAATGATTATAATAAATTATTAAAACAAAGAAATTTTTATTTAAGAGAAATGTTTATTAATGGTAATAAAGATAGAAGTTATTTAGATATTTTAACTGATAAACTAGTTGATAATGGTTTAAAGATTCACCATTATAGATTAGATTTTATTAATAAGATAAATGAATATATTAATGAATTTTATAATGAGATATTTGGTTTTGGAAATGTCATAATAAAATATTTATCTGATTATTCACAAAAGAATAAAGATGATTTAATAAAAAGTTATAAAAAATATTATGATAAAGAAATAAGTATTGGAAAGACTGCTATTGGTATTCATCATGATGATATAATATTTGAACTAGATAATAAAAATATCAATGAGTGGGGAAGTAATGGTCAAAGAAAAAATTCAGTTCTAGCTTTTAAATTAGCAGAGATAAGGTTATTTGAAAAAGAAAAAAATGAAGAACCAATATTGATATTAGATGATGTTTTTAGTGCTTTGGATAATGAAAAAATAAAGAATATAGTTAAACTATTAAATAATAATATTCAAACATTTATAACAACAACAGATCTAGATAAAATTGATAAAAAATTATTAGAAAATGCAAATCTATTTAAGGTAGAAAATAATAGTATAAGGGAGATTAATAATGGAAGATAATAAATTACATTATAACGAGAGTGATATTCAGGTTTTAGAAGGACTTGAAGCAGTTAGAAAAAGACCTGGAATGTATATTGGAACGACAGATGTTAAAGGATTACATCATTTAGTATGGGAAATTGTTGATAATGCAATAGATGAAGCCCTAGCAGGTTTTTGTAAAAATATTGAAGTAATTATTAACAAAGATAATTCTATAACTGTTAAAGATGATGGTCGTGGTATACCTGTAGGTATTCATCCTAAAACAGGAATGTCTACAGTTGAAACAGTTTATACAGTCCTACATGCTGGAGGTAAATTTGGTGGAGGAGGATATAAAGTATCCGGTGGACTACATGGAGTTGGAGCCTCAGTTGTTAACGCTTTATCGAAATGGGTAACTGTAACTGTATATAAAGATAGTAAAATATATGAATGTAAGTTTGAAAATGGTGGTAAAGTAGTTCAAAAACTAACAGAGATTGGAAAATGTGAAGATAATAGAACAGGAACTGTAGTATCTTTTAAACCAGATCCAGATATATTTGATACAGATATTTATGATTATGAAACTCTAAAAGTAAGAATAAGAGAACTAGCATTTTTAAATAGAGGATTATCATTAACAATAAGAGATGATAGAGATAGAGAAGATACAACTGGTGAAACTTTCTTATATGAGGGTGGAATTTCAGAATATGTTAAATATTTAAATAAAAATAAAACACCAATTCATCAAGATATTATTCATTTTGAAGGTGAAGAAGACGGTATTTTATTTGAAGTTGCAATGCAATATAACTCTGGTTATAACGATAGTATTTATTCTTTTGTTAATAATATTAATACTCACGATGGTGGAACTCACGAAGAAGGAGTTAGAAGAGCATTAACAAGAGTAATTAATAATTATGCAAGAAAAGCAAATATTTTAAAAGATAAAGATGATTCTTTAACAGGAGATGATGTTAAAGAAGGTTTAACTATGATTATTTCTTGTAAACATCCTAATCCACAATTTGAAGGACAAACTAAAGGAAGATTAGGAAACTCTGAAGTTAGGAAATTAGCTGATAATGTATTTTCTCAAGGATTTGAAAGATTTTTAATGGAGAATCCAGATGAAGCAAGAATAATCATTGATAAGACAATGACTGCCGCAAGAGCAAGAATTGCTGCTAAAAAAGCTAGGGAATTAACAAGAAGAAAAAGTGATTTAGATGTTGTTAATTTTGGTGGTAAACTAGAAGATTGTAAAGAGAAGGACCCTTCTATTTGTGAATTATTTATAGTCGAGGGGGATAGTGCAGGAGGTTCTGCTATTAAAGGAAGAAACTCTATGACTCAAGCAATTCTTCCTCTGAGAGGAAAAATATTAAATGTTGAAAAAGCTAGAATAGATAAAGCTTTGTCGAATGAAGAAATTAGAACAATTATTACTGCTTTTGGAACAGGAATAGGTCAAGAATTTGATTTGAATAAACTAAGATACGGTAAAATAATAATCATGACCGATGCCGATGTAGATGGATCACATATTAGAGTATTATTGTTAACTTTGTTCTATCGTTTCTTCAAACCTATCGTTGAAGCAGGTCATGTATATGCAGCTCAACCGCCGTTGTTTTGTATTAAACATGGAAAAGTTATTAAATATGTTTTAAATGAACAAGAAAGAGATAGTTATATAGCATCGTTAAATCCTAATACTAAGTATGATATATTCAGAATGAAAGGTTTAGGAGAAATGGATGCAGAAGAATTAAATGAAACAACTATGGATATTAATACAAGAGTTCTTAGAAAAATAACTGTTGATGATGCGATTGCTGCAGATGCTGCTTTTTCTAAATTAATGGGAGAAGAAGTAGAACCTAGAAGAGAATTTATTGAGACAAATGCTCAATTTGTTGAAAATCTAGATGTCTAGAGGGGAGTTTAGTATGGATCATAGTAGAGATAGATTAGAAGAAAATAATATAGTAAATGAAATAGAAACATCTTTCTTGGAATATTCCATGAGTGTTATTATTTCTCGTGCTTTACCAGACTTAAGAGATGGGTTAAAGCCTGTTCATCGAAGAATTTTATGGTCAATGTTTGAATCTGGATATACTCCTGATAAGCCTCATAAAAAATCAGCGCGTATAGTTGGAGATGTTATGGGTAAATATCACCCTCATGGTGATTCAAGTATTTATGAGGCAATGGTTCGTCAAGCGCAAGATTTTAGTTATAGATATCCATTGGTAGATGGTCATGGAAACTTTGGTAATATTGCTGGAGCGGGAGCTGCAGCAATGCGTTATACCGAATCTAGACTATCAAAAATATCATTAGAATTATTAAGAGATATCAATAAAGATACAATAAACTTTATTCCAAATTTTGATGAATCAGAAAAAGAACCTGAAATATTGCCATCTAGATTTCCAAATATTTTAGTAAATGGAACGATGGGAATCGCAGTAGGTATGGCTACAAATATTCCACCACATAACTTAGCTGAAGTTATTGATGGCTGTGTAGCGTATATAGATAATCCAGAAATAGATACAAACGGATTAATGGAAATTATTAAAGGTCCAGATTTTCCTACGGGTGGAATAATATTAGGAAATAGTGGTATTAAAAAAGCATATGAAACTGGAAGAGGAAGTATCACCATTAGAAGTGCTGCTACTATTGAAGAAAAAGATGGAAAACACTATATAATAGTTGATGAAGTTCCATATGGTGTTAATGTATCTGAATTAAAAAATAAAGTTGCGGAATTAGTTCATAATAAGATAATTGATGGAATATCAGATTATCATACAGATTTAAAGAATGGTATAAAAATAACGATTACTTTAAAGAAAGACGCTAATCCTCAAGTTGTTTTAAATAATTTATATAAACATACACAATTTCAAGTAAATTATGGAATTATATTCTTAATGATAGATAATGGAGTTCCTAGAACTCTTGGCTTAAAAGATATTATAGTTAAGTATATAAACTATCAAGAAGAAGTTATAATTAGAAGAACAAAATTCGAATTAGATAAAGCTGAAAAGAGAGTTCATATATTAGAGGGTTACAAAATAGCCTTAGATAATCTAGATGATTTTATTAAAATAATTAGAGAGTCTGAAACTGATGTAATCGCAAAAGAAAAATTGATTCTTAAGTATAATTTAACAGAAATTCAAGCTGATAATATTCTAGAATTAAGATTACGTCGCTTAACTGGATTAGAAAGAGCTAAGATAGAAGAAGAATTAAAGGATTTATTAGCTAAAATAGAGGAATACAAGCAAATATTAGCTTCAAGGGATAGAATATTAGATATTATTAAAACAGAATTATTAGAAATTAGAGATAAATACTATGACGATCGTAGAACAAAAATTGATATGACTGCGATTGAGTATATAGAAGATGAATCTCTTATTCCTGAAGAAGATATTATGGTTGTTTTAACTAATAAAGGGTATATTAAGAGAACAACAAATGATACCTTTAGAGTTCAAAACAGAGGTGGAATGGGAGTTAAAGGATTAACTACAAATGAAGAAGATTATGTTGATCATTTAATTAATCTTTCTACTCATGATTACATAATGTTCTTTACTAATAAAGGTAAAGTATATAGAATTAAAGGTTATGAGATTCCTGAGTTTAGCCGTCAATCAAAAGGAATTCCTATAATCAATTTGTTACAAATAGAAAAAGATGAAACAATTAATTCTATTGTTAAAGTAAGTAAAGATGATGATGCAAAATACTTGTTCTTTGCTACTAAAAACGGAGTTGTTAAAAAGACAAATATTAGTGAATTTGAAAGTATAAGAACATCAGGAAAGATTTGTATTAATCTAAATGAAAATGATGAATTAATAGATGTCAAGAAGACAAATGGAAATAACATAGTTCTTCTTGGAAGTTCTTCAGGACACATGGTTAAATTTAATGAATCTGAAGTCAGAGCAATGGGAAGAACCGCAACTGGGGTTAAAGGAATTAATTTAAATGGTGGTAAATGTATCTGTAGTGAAGTTGTAAATGAAGAATCTATAATATTATTGGTAACTGAGAAAGGGTATGGTAAGCGAACGAAAGTTTGTGAATTCAGGCAAACAAAACGTGGAAGCAAAGGAGTTTTAGCATTAAATTTAACCGTGAAGAATGGTTCGCTAGTAGCTTCTAAATTAGTCGAAGATAATAAAGATGTAGTGATAATGACTAACGCAGGAATTACAATTAAATTACCAATTGAACAAATATCATTATTAGGAAGAGTAACTCAAGGACTAAGACTAATTTCATTAAAAGAAGGTCAAACAGTTGCTACAGTTAGTATTGTAGATAAAGTTAGTTCAGATGATAATGAAAGTGATTAATGATTTATTAATCACTTTTTTTATTTCCCGGGAAATAAAAATTACACCAAATCTACAGAATTGGTAAAAAATGTTTCACGTGAAACATTAGTGATATAAAAGCACTTAATATTCAATAAATAAAATAATATAATATAATATTATAAAATGATCTGTTTTTTATAATTTGCTTTTATTTATTTTTTTTAAATATTTTATTGAATGTTTCACGTGAAACATTCAATAAAGATTAATAAATTTCTATAAGTGACATTAACAACGTTATTGTTTTTAATCTAAATGAGTTATAAATAATATTTCATTGAATACATATAACATTTATCTATAACTAATGTTTCACGTGAAACATTAAAATACCAATTTTTATAAAAAAGATAAGATTTTTATTTCCCAGGAAATAAAATATTAACCAATTTTTTAAAATTTGTTAGAAATACACTTGAGTAAAAAATGCTATAAATGATATGTTATATGAAATTAAAATAAACAATTTGTTTTTTTATATCATTGCTTTTAAATTGGTGTATACATTAATAAGGTTGAATCAAAGTTCTGCTTGATTATTATCATTAATTTAACTCAATAAAAGAAATCTAATGTTTCACGTGAAACATTGAATTACCAATTTTGATAAAAATGGTTAGAATTGTATTTCTTGGGTAATAAAAAATAAACCAAAAATCTAAGAAATGGTAGAAAATTATTTCCCGGGAAATATTTTTTGAAATATGTGGTTGAAATAATTGTTGATATTTAAAATTATGTGTGTTAATATCTAAGTGCACAACAAATATATCGTAATCTGGTCAGAGTTGGAAAACAGCAGCCACATCGATCCCTGTTTGTGTGTGCTTTTTATTTTAGGTGATTTTATGAATAAATATATGGAATACGCTTATAAAGAAGCAATTAAAGCAGATAAAAAGAACGAAATACCGGTTGGTGCTGTAATTGTTAAGGATAATATAATTATTTCTAAAGCTCATAATACTAGACAAACTAAAAACTTAGTTCTTGGTCATGCAGAAATAAACGCTATTATTAAAGCCGAAAAGAAGATTGGAGACTGGCGTTTAGATAATTGTGATTTGTATGTAACATTGGCCCCTTGTGAAATGTGTCAGTCTGTAATTAGTGAATCAAGAATTAAAAATGTGTTTTATCTTATCGAAAATAATAATGTAAGCAAAAATAATATTAACGTCATACGAACAAATGATTGTGTTAAAATGAAGAATGAATATAAAAAAATGGTGGAAAGTTTTTTTGAAAAATTAAGAAAATAACTTAATTATTGTCTATTAAAATGGTATAATATTCATAGAAAGGCATTCATCATGAATTATAGAGTTTTATATAGAAAATATCGTCCAACTGATTTTGATTCTATCGTGGGTCAAGATTATACAATCAAGACTTTAAGAAATTCAATAGTTAATAATAGCATATCTCATGCATACATTTTCTCGGGCCCAAGAGGAACCGGAAAAACTAGCACAGCAAAGATATTTGCCAAAGCTATTAACTGTTTAAATCCTATTGATGGTTCTCCATGTGGGAAGTGTTCTTTTTGTGTTAATTTTAATGAAAATCCCGATATTATTGAAATGGATGCTGCATCAAATAATGGAGTAGATGAGATTAGAGAGATAATAGATAATGTTAAAATAGCTCCAACTAATGGTAAATATAAAATATATATAATTGATGAAGTTCATATGCTAACAACAAGCGCATTTAATGCTCTTTTATTAACATTAGAAGAACCACCTTCACATGTTGTTTTTATCTTGGCAACAACAAACATAGAAAGTGTTCCAATAACTATATTATCTAGGTGTCAACGATTTGATTTTCAAAAAATAAAAGAAGATAAACTTGTTGAAAACTTAAAAGGTGTTGCTGAAAAAGAAAATATAAAAGTTACTGAGGAAGCATTACTAGAGATAGCATATTTGGCTGAAGGTGGAATGAGAGATGCACTAAGTATTCTTGATCAACTTTCTAAAAACAAAGAAACTATAACCCTTGAATTAATTGAAAAAGAAATAAAAACTATATCTACAAAAAGTATAAATGACTTAATTGACTCTATTGAAAACAACGATATTTCCAATTTTTTAAATATGGTTGAAGATTTTAAAACAAGAGCTGTAGATTATAAAAGTCTTATTAAAAAAATTATTGATAATATAAGTTCTAGGGCTAAAAAAATAAAGAATAGTGGTTTAGTTACCAGGTTGAGTTTTCAGGACTATAAGAACTTGATTTTGGAATTAACTGAAGCTTTTACCAAAATAAATATAAATGTAAATCCATATACTATAATTGAAATGATTATGTTAGATTATTTTGAAACTCAAACTAAAAAAGTCAATAAAGTAACAAAATTAGTAAGTGAAGAAAAGGAAAGTTCTAAAGAAATAGTTGATAAAAAAATTGAATCAAAAGAAGAAAATGACTGGGTTAAAATCAGAATTAATAATTGTTTTGTAAATGCGCAAAAGAAATATTTAAATGAGGGTAAAGAAATGATTGATAATCTTTTAAAAGATAATAAGATAAAGGGAAAGGCTAAGGCATTGCTAATAGACGCAAACCTTGTAGTAGCGTCCGATGAATATTTAATATTTAGTTGTTTAAATGAACATCAAGCAAATAACGCGAATGAACTATGCAAAAAAATTGATGATATATTAGGAAAAAAGACAGCATTTATTTCTGAAGAAGAATGGAATAGAGAAAAAGAAGAATATATTAAAAATATTAAAAATGGAAAAAAATATGAATTAATTAAAGAAAAAGAAGAAGAAAAAGTTCCGGTATTAACCGAAGTATTTGATGTTAATAAAGTAGAAATTGTTTAAGTAAATGAGGAGGTGATAAACATGAATATGCAAAATATAATGGCACAAGCACAAAGAATGCAAAGAGAAATAAATCAAAAAAAAGAAGAACTAGAAAAAATGAATTTTACTGGAAAATCTGAACTAGTAGAAATTACTTTTAATGGTGCAAGAGAAGTGCAAAAGGTTAAAATTTTACACGAAGGAGATCTAAGTTCCGAAGATAAAGAAATACTTGAGGACATGGTTCAAATAGCTATTAAGGATGCGTTTAGTCAAATTAATAAAGCAATGAACGAAAAATTAGGACAATATGCTGGCGCACTAGATGGGTTAATGTAATTATGATATATCCTGAATTATTGCAAAAATTAATTGATTATTATAAGAAGTTACCTGGTATAGGAGAAAAGTCTGCTGAAAGAATGGCTTTAGCCACTTTAGATATGTCAGAAAAAGATATAAACGACTTTTCAATTAATATCACTTTAGCAAAAGAAAAATTACATCCTTGTTCAGAATGTGGACATTTAACAGAAAATGATATTTGTTCAATATGTGCAAATGAAAATAGAAATCATAATTTAATATGTGTCATTGAGGATTATAAGAGTGTATTTTCTTTTGAAAAAGTTGGTAATTTCCAAGGTGTATATCACGTTCTGAATGGATTAATATCACCAATGGATGGTGTTGGGCCAGAAGATATTAATATATCTAATTTAGTTAAAAGAGTGGAAAAATTAGAAAATCCGGAGATAATTTTAGCTTTGAAATCTTCAATTGAAGGTGAGACAACAACACTGTATATAAAAAAGATATTTGAAAATAAGAAAGTTACCATATCTAGATTATCATATGGAATACCAATCGGAGCAGAAATAGACTATTTAGATATAATAACTTTGGATAAAGCGTTAGAAGATCGTAAAAAGATATCAGACTAGTTACCAAGAATAAATATAATAATAATTAATATTATTTATTGGGTGATAACAATTGAAAAAAATTGGAATAATAATAAGAAAAATCGTGTTTGCTTTTGGAATAATATATGGAATAAATGTTGGGTTAAGATTTACTGGAATATATTTTCCAATTAATATGATCACGATTGGAATAACGTCTATCTTAGGGGTTCCTGGTTTATTATCATTATTTGCGATTTTCTTTCTAATAAAATAGGAGGAAATTATTAATAAAACTGAATTAGAAAAATTGATTGATTATTACCATGAGGATAGATTAGCACATGCTTATTTAATATCCACAAATAATAATCAAAAATGTATGGAAGTTCTTTTAAATGTTATAAAGAACCTTTTTTGTGATGATGAGTATTCAGAAAAATGCAATAAATGTTCTTTATGTCATTTAATAGATATTAATGCTCTTCCAAGTTTAAAAATAATAAATCCTGATGGGGCACTTATAAAAAAGAATCAAGTTTTGGAATTAAGAAATATTTTTTCAAAATCATCTCAAATAACAAACAAAAATATTTACATTATTAATCAATGTGAAAAAATGAATAAGGAATCTGCCAATACAATATTAAAATTTTTAGAGGAGCCTTCAGATAATGTTATAGGATTCTTTATTACTAATCATTTGGATAATGTTTTGCCAACAATTCAAAGTAGGTGTCAGCAAATAGACATAATATTCCAAAACGAGTTATTTGAGGACTTAGACATTGATAAGGATAAATTTGATGAACTCATTGAGATTGTGTCAAATTATTTGAATGATTTGGAAGTAGAAAGAAAAGAATTAATTCTTTATAATAAAAAATACTTTAGTGAAATGGAAAGAGAAGATATAAAAATAATATTGAAAATATTATTAGATATTTATCAAAATTATTGTAATAATTGTTATAATATAGAAAACAAGTATAATAATTATAATTATTTAAAAAGCAATTCTCCAACTAAACTAAAAAGAAAGGTTGATTTAATCATTAAAATACTTGGTCAAATAAACTATAACGTTAATATAGAATTGCTATTGGACAGATTTGTATTAGAAATGGATGGAATAAATAATGAAGGTATTTAGTGTAATATTTAAATTAAATGGTAAAGGTTACTATTTCAATGGTGAGGATAATTATAGTGTTGATGATAAAGTAATAGTTGAAACTGAAAGAGGTCTTCAATATGGAAAGATAAATAAAATAATTGAAGAAGATGCAAAGAATAACATTTATAAATCTATCATCAGATTAGCTACAAAGGAAGACGAAAAGACTTATCATAAAATTCAAAAAGAAAATATAGAAGCTTTAAAAAAATGCAAAGAAATTGCTAAAAAGTTAGAATTGAATATGAATATTTTAAATGCCGATTGGACATTTGATAAGAATCAATTAATGTTTAGTTTTGTTGCTGATGAAAGAATAGATTTCCGAGAATTAGCCAAGAAATTAGCTAGTATTTACCGAACTAGAATAGAATTGAGGCAAGTTGGTGCAAGGGATAAAGCTAAAGAAGTAGATGGAATAGGTGTATGTGGGCAAAGATTATGCTGTGCAAGATTTCTAGATCACATTGATGCCATATCTATGAATATGGCTAAAAATCAAAATCTTGCTCTAAATCCTTCAAAAATAAATGGAGTATGTGGAAGACTTCTTTGTTGTTTACAATATGAAGATGAAAACTATGTAGCCTGTTCAAAAGGTATGCCTAGTATTGGAGATACAATTAAAACTAGCAGTGGAGAAGGAAAAGTTATAAGCGTCGATATATTAAATAGAAAATGTAAGGCCATTGTCGGCAGCATTAAAGAAGAGGTAGAGTTTGGAAAGCCTAATGAACGAAGTTCTAAATGATTTATTCGATTATAAAAACTTAAAAATATATCAATCTCCTGATAGTTTTAAGTTTTCTTTAGATTCAGTTTTATTGGCTGAGTTTGTCAACGTTAAGAATAAAACTAAGAATATTTTAGATTTATGCACAGGCAATGCCGTTATTCCTATGATTTTGAGAACCAAAACAAATGCTCACATTGACGCAATAGAAATTCAAGATTTAATATATAATCTAGGCCTAAAGTCTATAAAATATAATAATATGGATAATATCAATATAGTGAATGACTCTATAAAAAATATAGATAATCATTTTAATAAAAAATATGATATAATTACATGCAATCCCCCATATTTTAGAGTAAATGAAAATAGTAATGTAAATGAAAGCGAATCTTTGGCTATAGCAAGACATGAAATTGCTATTACTTTAGAGGAAATATTTGCTATTGCTTCAAGCCATCTTCAAACAGGTGGAGAGTTTTATTTAGTTCATCGTGTTGAAAGACTAGATGAAATTATTATTTTGGGAAACAAATATCGTCTTAATGTTAAAGTAATTCAATTAATAAAGACCAAAGAAATAAGAAAACCCACCATTGCATTGGTAAAATGTATTAAGGACTCTAGAATGGGAATTAAAATGAATGATATAATTGTAATAGAAGAATTAAAAACATATCAAAATCTATTTAAGGAGGAAATATGAAATTAATTGTTGGATTAGGTAATCCTGGACGTGAGTATAAAAAAACACGTCATAATTTAGGATTTATGGTTATAGATAATTATTTAGGTAAAGTTTCATATAAATTAAAACATGAAGCTTATGTTTATGTTGAAGAAAAAAATGGTGAAAAAATAATCTTTGCAAAACCACTAACATATATGAATCTTTCGGGATTATCAGTAAAAAAATTAATTAAATATTATAAAGTTCCTATTGAGGATGTTTTAATTATTCATGATGATTTAGACTTACCAGTGGGAAGTTATAAAATTAAGAAAAATAGTTCGTCTGGTGGTCACAATGGTATAAAATCAATCATAAGTGAGCTAAATTCTATGGAATTTGCTAGATTAAAGATTGGTATTGGAAAAAGTGAATGTATTCCAACAGATAAATATGTTTTAAGTTCTTTTTCATCAAAAGAATTAAAAGAAATAATGGTAAATTTTGATGTATTTAATGAAATTATAGATTCATTTATTAATGAGGGAATAGAAAAAACAATGGTTACTTATAATAATCGCTAGGAGTCATATGAATTTTAGTAAATATTTTGATTTTAAAAATGGTTCTGTAACATACGGATTAACTAATGAGTTAATCTCCTTTTACGTTGAAGAATTATTTAAAAAAGAGAATAAGAATATAATTTTAGTTACTAGCAATTTGTATGATAGTAATAAATTATATAACTATATTAGTCCTCATATGAATAACGTTTCCCTATTTCCTATGGATGATTTTATTACCTCAAGGGTAATTGCTAAATCACCTGAGTTCGAATTAGGAAGAATAAGTACCCTAGATAGATTAAAAGATGAAAAGTTAGTAATTATAACAAATCTTATGGGATATTTAAAATATTTACCAAGCAAGAGTGTTGAAAACACAATAGAGTTGAGTAAAAACTCTACAATTAATCGAGATGAATTAATATCTAAATTAGATGACTTTGGTTATAAAAGAGAATCACTAGTTACTTCAACTGGAGAATACTCTGTGCGTGGATATATTATCGATATATTTCCGATAAATGAAGATCACCCAATTAGATTAGAATTATTTGGAAATACAATTGAAACAATCAGATATTTTGATGAAAATACCCAAAGAACTGTAGAAGAGATAAAAAAGATAACAATAAAGAATTTTCAAGAAATAGCAACATCAGATAAAAACTCTTTATATGATTGGACAAATAATGGAATAGTGGTTTTTTACAATAAAGATCAAATAAATATAGCATATAAAAAGCTACACGAAGAAATAATGTCATATAATGAATCCAATAATAAAAATGAAAAATACATGTTTAATATTGAAGAAATACATCCTCGATATGAGTTATTTATCGATACCATAAATAATCCAACCGATTTTATTTCTGGTGAGTTAAATGGATTTAATGAAAATTTTGAATTACTAAAAGATACTTATAGCAAGTGGAAAAAAGAGAATAAAGAAATATATTTCTTTCTAAATAAAGATAAACAAATAAAAAAGATTAAATCATTACTTCCTAGTGCAAATATTATTAAAAGAGCTATTACTAAAGGATTTATATTCAATAACATTGTTTGTATTGGTGAAAATGATATAGGAGTTCATGTTCCAACTCAAACACTTTATAAAAATAATTTAAGAATTGGTAAAAAAATAAAGAGTTATAATGATTTAATTAAAGGGGACTATGTAGTTCATATTAACCACGGAATTGGAATATATAATGGTCTTGTTTCACTAACAAAAGATGGATTAAAAAAAGACTATATTCAACTACTTTATGATGGTAATGATAAAATATATGTTCCGGTAGAAAAAATAAATAATATTTACAAATATTCAGATAAAGATGGAGTTAAACCAAAATTAAATAAGTTAAATTCTACCAGTTGGGCTAAAACCAAAACTTATATTAAGTCTAAGGCTAAAGACATTTCTCAAGAATTGCTTGCATTATATTCAAAAAGAGCAAGTATTAAAGGCCCAGCATATAAAGATTATCCAGAAGAAGCCTTGTTTGCTTCAGCTTTCCCTTACGAAGAAACAAGGGATCAAACCAAAGCAATCGAGGAAATAAATAATGATTTAAAATCATCTGTTCCAATGGATAGATTACTATGTGGTGATGTTGGTTTTGGTAAAACCGAAGTTGCTATGAGAGGTATCTTTAAAACAGTCTTAAATAATAAACAAGTTATGTATTTATGTCCTACAACTATCTTATCTAAGCAACAATACAACGTTTTAAAAGAAAGATTTAAAGATATTCCTGTAGAGATAAGATTATTAAATAGATTTACTACAGCAAAAGAAGAAAAAGAAATATTAAGTAAATTAGAAAAGGGAACAATAGATATTTTAGTGGGAACACATAGAATTTTAAGCAATGATATTAAACCATCTAAATTAGGTCTTTTAATAGTTGATGAAGAACAACGTTTTGGCGTTCAACACAAAGAAAAAATAAAAGAATTAAAAAATGATGTTAATGTCTTAACTTTATCTGCAACTCCAATTCCAAGAACATTAAAAATGGCTCTATCCGGTTTAAGAGATTTATCTATTATAGACTCAGCTCCAGTAAATAGATATCCAGTTCAAACTTATGTTGTTAATGAAAATGATTTATTAGTAAAAGATGTTATTTATAAAGAACTATCTCGTCATGGTCAAATATTTATTCTTTATAATAAAATAGAAACTTTAGATACAATTGTCGATAAAATCCAAAAATTAGTTCCTGAAGCAAGAATTGCTTACGCCCATGGCAAAATGACGAAAGAAAAATTAGAGACAATAATGGAAGATTTTGTTGATTATAAATTTGATATTTTAATATGCACAACAATTATTGAAAATGGTATAGACATTGCTAATGCCAACACTTTAATTGTGTATAATGCCGATCATTTTGGGTTAGGCCAATTATATCAAATTAGAGGAAGAGTTGGCCGTAGTAATAGAATTGCTTACGCATATCTTCTTTATGATAATAAGAAAATGTTAAATGACATCGCGGTAAAAAGATTGCAAACAATTAAGGAATTTACTGAATTAGGATCAGGTTACAAAATAGCTATGCGCGATTTGTCCTTACGTGGTTCAGGTGATATCTTTGGTAGTGATCAAGCAGGTTTTGTTGATTCTGTAGGAATTTCACTATATATGAAAATGGTTGAAGATGAACTAAAAAAAGCTAAAGGCGAATATGTCGAAAGTGATGAAGAAGAAGGAACTAGTCCAATTGAGGTAGAAACTCATATAGATGATAACTATGTATCAGATGAAGATATTAAAATAGAAATTCATCAAAAAATAAATGAAATAGATTCATTAGAAAAATTAAGAAATGTTAAAGAAGAGTTAGTAGATAGATTTGGCCCTATTAGTGAAACATTGGAAATATACATGTATGAAGAATATTTTAGTTACTTAGCTAAAGAACTAAATATAACTAGAATTAAAAAGACTGATAGAACGGTAGAAATAGTTCTTCCAGAGGAATTATCTAATAACATAAAAGGTGATAAGTTATTGTTTGAAACTATGAGTATTAGTTCTAAATTCAATATTCAATATATTCATAAAAATATAATAATAACTCTATTCTATAAAAATTTAGAAAGACACTATATATATTACTTAGTTCAATTACTGATTAGTATCAAGGACAATTAAGTATAATAAAGGAAAAACTATTCACACTATTAAAGAATGGAGTGAGTAGTGTTGAAAAAAAGTGGTATTACTAGAAAAATAGACGAATTAGGTAGAATTGTTGTTCCTAAAGAAATTAGATATAATCTAGGAATAAGAGAAGGAGACAATTTAGAAATATTTGTTGAAGATAATAAAATTATTATTGATAAGTTTTCTCAGTTAGATAATTACAAGCCTTTTAGTGAAAAACTATGTTTAATTATAAAAGATGTATTTGAAGTTGATGTTGTTATAAGTGATAGGGAAAGAATCATTGTTTCAACAAAGAATATTGATAACGGAGAACTTACATCAAAACACAAAGAATTAATAGATGGTAGGGAGTCTTATCAAAGTAAAGTAAAAGAAACATATTATAATATTGATTGTTTTTGGACAATTATACCCATTATTACTACGGAAGACTCTTCGGGATTAGTTATGATATGCAACAATAAGTATCATGAAGATGATATTAAATATGCTAAAATAATTCAAAAACTATTAGTTCAAAAAATAGATATTGCGTCCTAATTAAATGTATGCTAAACTAAACCTAGTTAACGAGGAATAAGTGTTAGAATTAGGAATGTTTAAAGAAAGTTAGTGGTTGATGGAAACTAATAACAAAACTAATTTGGTATGAACTTAGGAGTTAAAGCGCATATCTGCGATAAAGATAAAAGTGTATGATAAATTCATAAATTAAGGTGGTACCGCGGGTTCTCTCGTCCTTTAGTTTATGGATTTTTTTATTTAGGAGGAAAAATGAGTAGATATTTTGAAAAGATTAGCTATGAACAATTTAAAAAAGATATTGGTGATGACTTAGATTTGTATAATAGTATTGAAATTCCTAGAAGATCTACTAAGTATAGTGCAGGATATGATATTAAAAGCATAGAAGATAAAGTGCTAAAAAAAGGTGTGGCCGAGACCTTCGGAACAGGACTTAAAGTTAATATGAATGATAATGAAGTTTTGACTATTTATAGTCGCAGTTCATTCGGATATAAATATAACACTACACTAGTCAACAGTGTTGGCATTATTGATAAAGATTATTATAATAATCCGGATAATGAAGGACACTTTAAAATAAGATTAATTAATCTAGGAGATGAAGATTTAATAATTAACAAAGGCGATAAAATTGCCCAAGGCATATTTGTTAATTATTTAGTAGTAGATAATGAAAAAGAAATTATAAAAGAAAGAAATGGTGGAATAGGTTCCACTGGAAAATAAGGAGGAATTATTTATGAAAAAGGAAAAGTTTTATATATCTACAGCAATAGCTTACACCTCTTCTAAGCCTCATATAGGTAATACGTACGAAGCAGTCTTAGCAGACGCTATTGCGCGATATAAAAGATTACAAGGATATGATGTATATTTTCAAACAGGAACAGATGAACATGGAGAAAAAATTGAGAATAAAGCTAAAGATAATAATATGTCACCACAAGAATATGTGGATAATATAGCTAATGAAATAAAAAGTATCTGGGATATAATGAATGTTAGTTATGATAAATTTGTTAGAACAACAGATAAAAAACATGAAAAAGTAGTTCAAGATATTTTCAAAAAGTTATATGATAAAGGAGATATATATCTAGGTGAATATAAAGGTTTATACTGTTCTGCTTGTGAATCTTTTTGGACTGAATCCCAATTAGTTGATGGAAATTGTCCTGATTGTAATGGAAAGGTTCACGAAGCTAAGGAAGAGGCTTATTTCTTTAAAATGAGTAAATACTCTGAATGGTTAAAAGACTATATAAATGATAATCCAGGATTTATTGAACCGGAATCAAGAAAAAATGAAATTATGAATAACTTTATTCTCCCTGGTTTACAAGATTTATGTGTATCTAGAACAAGTTTTAAATGGGGTATTCCAGTTACATTTAATACTAATCATGTTATTTATGTATGGATAGATGCCCTATCTAATTACATTACTTTCTTAGGTTATCAAGTAGATGGCCAAAGTTCTAAGGAATATAATAAATATTGGCCATGTGATATTCATCTAATTGGTAAAGATATACTTAGATTTCATACTATATATTGGCCTATAATGCTTCATGCATTAGGAGAACCATTACCTAAAAAAATATTTGGCCATCCATGGTTATTATTTGGCAGTGATAAGATGAGTAAAAGTAAAGGTAATATTGTTTATGCTGATGATCTTGTAAAAGAATATGGTATAGATGCAGTTAGATTCTATTTAGAGCACGAAATGCCTTATTCAAGTGATGGAACATGGACTAAAGAATTGTTTATAGATAGTATTAATAATTATCTAGCTAACAATTTAGGAAACTTAGTTAATAGAACAATAGGTATGATTAATAAATATTTTGATGGTGTAGTAATTAATTATGATTCTAAAGAAGAAATTGATGATGAATTAGTTACTATGGCAATAGATTTGCCAAGTGTTGTTGAGGAAAAAATGAATAATCTTAGAGTAGCTGACGCTATTGATAAAATATTTGAATTATATAGTAGATGTAATAAATATATTGACGAAACAACACCATGGATATTAGCTAAAGATGAAAGTAAAAAAGAAAGATTATCAACAGTTTTATATAATTTAATTGAATCAATAAGATTTGGAACAGTTTTATTACAAGCTTTTTTACCAGAAACTGCTAATAATATATTTGAAATAATTAATACAAAGTATAGAGATTATGATTCATTAGATAAATTTGGATATTACAATAGTTTAAATGTTGGCGAAGCTAAAGTCTTATTCCAAAGAATCGAGGATAAATAATGTTTACTGATACCCATGCTCATATCTATAGTGAATATTATGATAATATTAACTCAATATTAGAAGAATCTAAAAAAAGCAATGTAGATAGATGGATAAATAATGGATGTGAAACTAAAACCAATGAGGAAGTTATTAACTTAATTAGTGAATATGAAGGAATGTTTGGAGCATTAGGAATTCATCCGGAAAATGTTAATGATTATGGTGAAGAAGATATAAAGTTTATTGTTGATAACCTAAATAATAATAAAGTTATAGCAATTGGAGAAATAGGGTTAGATTATCATTACTCCAAGGAAGATAAAGAAAAACAAATAGTTTTATTTGAAAGAATGTTAAAGATAGCCCAAGATAATAACTTACCAGTTATTATCCATAGTCGTGAAGCGACTGAGGATACTTTAAAAACAATAAAAAAGTATAAAGTTCATGGAGTTATTCATTCTTTTTCTGGAAGTTTAGAAACTGCCAAGGAATATATGAAATTGGGCTTTTGCTTTGGCATTAATGGTGTTATAACTTTTAAGAATGCAAATATAAAAGATGTTATAAAAAACATTCCTCTAGATAGAATTATTCTTGAGACTGATTCTCCATATCTAACACCGGAGCCACATCGTGGCAAACAAAATAATCCAAGCCATATTATGGACATAGCAACATTTGTTGCTAAGCTCTATGATATCAATCTAGAAGATTTATCTAAAATAACAAATAATAATATTAAGAGAATTTTTGGAATCTAAGCAAGAGAACTAATTAGTTCTCTTGCTTTATATTTATTATATCCTCTAGCCTTTACAAAAAAGCAATAATTCGTTATAATTATTAAGGAAATAGAAGGTGATTTAATGAAAAGAATAGTCCTAAGAACAATTCAAATTTCTTTAATAATTCTTTTTGTTGTGTCATCTACTTGTTACGTTCATATAATTGAAAGTAAAACTTACAGTGGAAATATTAACAAAAATGTTAATTTGTCCACAATGGCATTAAAATTAGAAGAATTTAAAGAAAATGATATTTATAGTGTAAAAGATACTTTCACTGGAGATTTAACTGGATATATATATAATTGTCCATTATGTAATGGAACATTAGGCTGTAAGAGAAGTTACGATATAACAGATGGTAAAACAACTTATCCTGATGAAGTATATGGAAATGTAAGAATAGTTGCTTCATCTTCAAATCTACCTTGTGGTTCTATTGTTAGATTTAATACTAAAAGAGTATCTGAAGAACCTGTAATTGCTATAGTTCTTGATAGAGGAGTTCGTGGCAACGCATTAGATTTATTAAGCCCAGATTATGATTATGCCGTTAAATTAGGTAGAAGTGTTATTACGTATGATGTTCTAAGACAAGGTTGGGGAAAAACTAATTCATGAAAGCAAAAAAAAGTTTAGGCCAAAATTTTTTGATTGACCAAAACATTATCAATAAAATAATCAATTCTATAAATGTAGAAAAAGAAGATTTAATAATTGAAATTGGCCCTGGAAGAGGAGCATTAACTAAACTCTTAAAAACTAAAAGTGCTAATATAATATGTTATGAGATAGATCAAGATTTAAGAGTGTATTTAAATGCTCTTGAGGATAACAAGACTAAGATTATATACAAAGATTTTTTGAATGCAAATGTTGAAGATGATATAAAAAGCATTAAGTATAATAATCTTTTTGTTGTGGGGAATTTGCCATATTACATTACAACCCCAATAATAAAAAAAATAATAGAATCAAATATAGACGCTAAAGAAATGTATTTCATGGTTCAGGAAGAAGTAGCGAATAGATGGACATCTAAACCCAATTCAAAGGAATATGGAAGCATAACTCTGTATTTGAATTATTATTTTAATATTTCTAAATTATTTAAAGTTAGCAAGAGAGCTTTTAATCCTATTCCTAAGGTAGAAAGCGCAATTATTAAGTTTGAAAAAAGAATAGATAAACCAAAAGTAAATGAAGAGGTATATTTTAAGTTAGTAGACGATTGTTTTAAAATGAAAAGAAAAACCCTAAAGAATAACTTAGGGTCAGATAGATATAATAAAATAGAACCTATTCTTATAAAAAATGGACTAACTCCTAATGTTAGAGCAGAAGAATTATCTGAAGATATATTTGTTGAAATAGCAAATTATCTAAGATAATTTTTTTATTGCTCTAATTAATTTAGAATGAACTACCAATCTTTTACTTGAACTATGGCATGTAGATAAAGTAAGTATATTGTCATTAGTAGAAATGCTAGTTTTAAAATTATGTCTACTTCTTCCAGTGATAGTATCTATAAACTCTTGATGTTTATCATTACTTGCAAAACTTGTAGTTAAATAGTAAGATTCATCTTCTATGGTATATATACTAAAAATTTGAAATAAATAACTATAATTATCTGTTGCTAATTTTATTATGTGATTATCAGTGTTATTTAACCAGCTGCTATTTAAAAGATTACTTAATGAGCCAAACATTGATTTATTCTTCATCTTATGACCATATATAATTGTGTTATTACTTAAATTATTTAAATCATTCCTGTAGTCAGCAAATATCCATCCAGCTTTATTAGATTTTTTCAAGAAATCATGATTTAAATAATAATCATTTGAATTTGCTTTAACAACTGGATAATTAACGTTTGTTCCCTCAACTTGTATCCATCCAACAGTTTCATTATTTTCTTCTTTTAATTTTGAAATATCAACATCTATCAAAGCAACATCTTTATATTTCCAATATAGAGAATCTTTTTGAATATCACTAGGTTCTGTAACTTCTCCTTCATCTACTATTGGATTTATTTCAACTTTGTTAAGAATATCATTTTCTATTTTGTTGGCATTACTTGTATCACGTAACCATTCATATATTTTAAAACTTGAGAATAACAATAGACCTAGAAGAATTACGATTACAAAGTTAGTTAGAATACGATCATATTTCTTTTTTAATCTTAGTTTCTTCTTTCCTTCTTTCATAATATATCATCCTCAATATAAATTCTAACATAAATTTATAATAAATAAAAACAAAACTCCGATGGCAACATCTGTTGCTACTAGTTAGTGTTATTATTTTTTTTAATAACATATAATTTACTGGTGATGTTATGGACATAAATATAAACGATTATGTAACAAGGAATAGCTATAATAATGATACTATATTTAAGGTAATTAATATTAAAGACGGCATTTATTATTTAAAGGGTGTTGAAGTTCGTCTCTATGCAGATAGTTATTTAAGTGATTTAAAAAAGTGTTTAGATTATAAAGAAGATAATTTTGAAGATAGCAGAAAAAGTAAAATTGAAATAAAGGATGAATATTTTTATTTACCAGGGAAAGTTTTACATATAGATGGTGATGATGAATATTTAGAAAGATGTTTAAAGTTTTATAAAAAAATGAATGTATTTGCAATTGGTAAGAAGATTAGAGAAGAAAGTATATATGAACAAATTGGAAGTCTTTTAAAGGAATATAAACCAGACATAGTCATTATTACTGGGCATGATGCCTATTATAAGAAAAAAGGAAATAAAAATGATATTAATAATTATAAGAACACAAAAAATTTTATTAAAGCAATAAATATAGCAAGGAATTATGAAAAAAGCCATGAAAAATTGGTAATCATAGCTGGAGCATGTCAAAGTGATTATGAAGAATTGATTAAAGCAGGTGCAAATTTTGCATCTAGTCCAAAGAGAGTTAATATTCATGCATTAGATCCGGCCATTATAGCAGTATCTATTGCCTTAACTGAAAGAAATAAAGATATTAACTTAAAGGAAATATTAGATAAAACTAAGTATGGTTCTGATGGAATGGGAGGAATAGTAACTAGAGGTTTAATGTTTGTGGGGTATCCCAGAGAATGAATATAGATTTAGTTAGAAATGAAATAAATAATAATATTGATAGAGAGGTTTTAATCACTGTTTATGGTTTGAGAAATAAAATTAAAAAGTATAAAGGAACTCTATATAAGACATATCCCAATATTTTTTCTATTATAGATAATGGGGTGGAAAAGAGTTTTTCTTATAACGATTATATAATTGGAGACATTAAAATAAAATATTTATAAATTAGTTGAAAAAAGTATTGTCTTGTTTTAAAATATAAATAGGTTGTGAAATCAAGATAGGAGTGGTAATATGGAGATTACAAAAGTACGCGTTCACAAAGTAGATAGAGAGGATTCAAGACTTAAAGGTTATGCAACTGTAACTATTGATGATTGCTTTGTTATAAGCAACATTAGAATAATTGAAGGAGCAAATAGATTATTTTGCGCAATGCCTAGTCGTAAAGTAAGTGATGATAAATTTGAAGATATAGTTCATCCAACTAATTCTGAAACTAGAGAAATGTTTGAAGCAAAAATACTAGAAGAATATAATAATCCAAGTGAAGAAAATTAGCCAAGTGCTAATTTTTTTAATTCCTGCATATTATCTACTAGGAGGAATAATGGATAATAGAGTAGATAATAATAATTATGGTAATCAAGAAATAAGAGTGGTAGATAGAGGAATAATAAGTTTAAGTGGTATTAGTAAGATAGATAGTTTTGACGATCAAGAGTTTATTATGGAATCTAATATGGGATTAATAGAGTTGAAGGGTAAAAAATTAGAGTTAGTAAGATTAGATACTCATGATGGAAATGTAAAAATTAGAGGCATTTTAGATAGTATTAGTTATATTGATACTAAAAAGAATAAAGATGAAAGTATATGGACTAAAATATTTAAATAATGAGTGCTTCCATTCAATTATTATCATTTCTATATTCTTCTATCTATGGATTAATTTTTTCCTTATTAACTATATATAACTATAAAATAACTAACAAATTAAAGCCAATTATTAAAAACAGTATCACTTCCATCTTTGTTCTTGACATGATTGTCATATATTCATTAATAATGTTTTACATAAATAATGGTTATTTTCATATATATTATTTAGGAACAACAGCTATATCATTTCTTTTAGGGCTATTATTATACAAAAAACATAGTAAAATTGTTGTAAATCGCTTATTAAGCAAATTGAAAAAGTAATAGACTTATGCTAACATTCATAGTGAAATAGGATGATTAGGATGAAAACTAGCAGGAAAGAAAAGAAACGATTATTAATTATTACTGTAGCAATTGTTACTTTGCTAGTTGTTTTAGTTGGCAGTGTTTATAAGGATTGGCAACAAATATTAAAAAATAGACAGTTAGAGGTTGAATTAACAAGTAAATATAATACTTTATTAGATAATGAAGAAAAACTAAATGCTGAAATTACAAAATTACAAGATGATGAATATCTTGCAAGATATGCTAAAGAAAAGTATATGTTATCTAGAGAAGGAGATACAATTATAAAAATGGATTAAAACCTAGAAATAGGTTTTTTTATGTGATAATAATATCTATTAAACCGAACGCTAAAGCTTCTTTAGCATCCATAAAATTATCCCTTTCAGTCTCTTTTTCAATTTGCTTTTCACTTTTATTTGTTGCTTTAGCTAATATTTTATTTAATTTGTTCTTTATTCTTATTATTCTATCAGCTGCTATTTTAATATCGGTAGCTTGTCCCTCAATTCCACCAAGCGGTTGATGAATCATTATTTCTGAATTTGGAAGAGAACATCTTTTACCGGTGGTGCCATTAGCAAGTAAAAAAGCTCCCATACTTGCAGCTAAACCAATGCATATTGTTCTAACATCACTTTTAATATAATTCATTGTATCCAAAATGGCCATCCCACTTGTAATTGAACCGCCTGGGCTATTTATATATAAAAATATATCATTGTGATTTAAACTATCCAAATATAGTAATTCAGATATTATAATACTAGATACAGAGTCATTAATTTCACCAGTTAAGAAGATGATTCGATCGTTTAACAAACGAGAATACAAATCGTATGCGTATTCTCTCGAATTGTTCTTTTCTAAGACAGTAGGAATTATGTTCATATATTCACCTATAAATATAATATAAAAATATTGAACTTTTTATTCAAAAAAGAATAAATTTGTGTTAAACTATCTATAGTAAAGGGTTAGGCTAATGGAGAATATAAAGATTACATACAATGGTGAAAGTAAAGAAATAAAAAAGAATACAACTTACTACGAAATTAGTAAAACTTTTAATTTGGGCAAAAATATCTTAGCAGTTAAAATAAAAAACGAGGTTTTTTCTTTACAAGAGGTAGCACTTGCAGATGCTGAAGTAGAGTTTATAGACTTACATGATTTAATAGGAAATAAAATATATAAAAGTGGACTAGAGTTTATTTTTGAAGTAGCACTAAAAACATTATTTCCGGATTTAGATATTACTTATCAACACAGTGTTCCTAAAGGATTCCTAGGTGAAGTAACTGGAGATAAAATTCTTACTCAAGAAGATTTATCCAAAATTAAAGAAATGATGGCTAGAATAGTAAATGATAATATTAAGTTTAAAAAATTAAATATTAAGAAAAAAGAAGCAATTCAGTTCTATCACAAAATCAAACAAGTAGAAAAGGAACAAAATATTCAAAATATATCTGATAAAGTTGTTACTTTATATGAATTGAAAGGGTTCTATAATTATTATTATAATGATATGCCATATTCTACTGGAAGTATTACTAAATATGAAATTATTTTCTTAGGTAGAAATAGATTTGTTTTTATGATTCCAGGGAAGTCAAAAAATGGTCAAATTCCGGAATATGTTCATTACGATAATATTATAAATTCATTTTTAGTTGGTAAAAATTGGTTAGAAAGATTGAATATGAAATACGCTACTTCAATCAATCAAACCATAGGAAATGGCAAGATTAAAGATTTTATAAAATCTTGTGAGTTAGTATTTAATATGAATGTGGCGAAAGCTGCAGATGAAATATACAATAATAAGAATATTAAGTTTGTTTTAATAGCTGGACCATCATCAAGTGGTAAAACTACTACAACAAAAAGACTATCATCTTATTTTCTTGCTCAAGGATATGAACCAATATGTTTATCTATAGATGATTTCTTCTTAGAAAGAGATGAGACTCCTAAAGATGAGAATGGTAAATATGATTTTGAATCATTAAGTGCTATAGATATAGAATTATTTAATAATGTACTTAGTGACTTATTAAATGGAAAAAAAGCAAACATTCCTCAATATAATTTTATAACTGGAAAAAAAGAGTTTAATGATAATTATTTAGAATTAAAAGATAATGGAATAGTTTTAATAGAAGGATTACATGCTTTAAATGATGATTTGCTACCATCAGTTGATCCTAGTTTAAAATACAAAATATATTTAAGTCCATTTATTCCTTTAAATATAGATCGTCATAATTATATTTCTACTGTTGATTTAAGATTACTTAGAAGAATAATTAGAGATAATAGAACTAGAGGATACAATGTTAATAAAACAATTGAATCATGGCAAAGAGTAAGAAATGGCGAAGAAAAAAATATTTTTCCATTCATTCATCAAGCAGATATTATTATTAATACAGCGCTTCCATATGAAATTGGAGTAGAAAAAGTATTTGCTGAACCATTACTTCGTTCAATTAATGTTAATAGTCACTATTATGAGGAAGCTAGAAGGTTATTAAATTTCTTAAAGCCATTCTATCCTATTCCTGGAGAGTATGTTACTAATGATTCTATTATAAGAGAGTTTATAGGAGGTAATAATGATTAGAGTTGCAATAAATGGTTTTGGTAGAATTGGCAGAATTGCCTTTAGAGAAATATTAACTTCAAAGGATTTTGATTTGATTGCAGTTAATAGCACTAAAGACGCTGAAGAATTATCATATCTTGCAAAATATGATTCAGTTCATCGTTCTTTTCACGAAGATTTAATAAGTTTTGACGAAGATAATATTATTATTGCAGGCAGAAAAAAAATTAGAGTATTTACTGAAAAAGATCCAGAAACTTTACCTTGGAAAGATTTAGGAATAGATTTAGTTTTAGAGTGCACAGGTTTATTTACTTCTTTAGAAGATGCAAAAAAACACATTACTGCCGGAGCAAAAAAAGTTTTGATATCAGCTCCAGGTAAAGGAGAAATGAAAACAATAGTTTATAATGTAAATGATAATATATTGGATGGAACAGAAGAAGTTGTTTCTGCCTCTAGCTGCACCACAAATTGTCTAGCTCCAGTTCTAAAAGTAATAAATGATAACTATGGAATAGAAAAAGGATTTATGACTACCATTCATGCGTATACATCTGATCAAAACACTTTAGATGGAACTCATAAAAAGGGAATTTTATCTCGTAGGGGAAGAGCTTCAGCACTAAACATTGTTCCGGCATCTACCGGGGCAGCATCATCTATAGGTAAAGTTATACCTGAGTTAAATGGGAAAATGGATGGTATGGCCTTAAGAGTTCCTACTCCAGATGGTTCTTTGATAGATGTAACACTAGAATTAAAAAGCGATGTTTCAGTCGACGATATAAATAATACTTTCTTTAATAATCAAAATGAAACAATTAAAGCTACGAAAGATCCTATTGTATCATCTGATGTTATCGGGTCACGTATCGGAGCTTTAGTAGATACACTTTTAACAAAAGAAGTTACTGTCGATGGCAAAAAGCTTTATAAAATAATCGCTTGGTATGATAACGAATTGGGATACACAGTTCAAATGCTAAGAACTGCCAAGAGAATGTTTAAATGAGAAGTTTGATAACTTCTTTTTTTATATTTCGAAAAAAATATGTTAAAATTAAAATGGTGATGATATGAAAGCATTGAGTGAATCAACCATAACTAATAAAAAAGTTTTATTAAGATGTGATTTTAATGTTACATATAAAGACGGGACAATTATAGATGATAGTAAAATTCAAAAAAGTTTAGAAACTATTAAGCACCTTTTAGATAATAATAATAAGGTAATAATATTTAGCCATTTAGGTAGAGTTAAAACTGAAGAAGATAAAGCAAATAATAGTTTAGCTATAGTGTATGAATATTTAAAAGATTATATTGAGTTAGAATTTATAAATAATCCTTTAGATTTATCCAAAGTAACGGACGTTACCAACTGCAATTGTTTTCTTGTAGAAAACACAAGATGGACTGATGTCCCTGAAAAAAAAGAAAGTGTAAATGACTTAGATTTGGCTAAATATTGGGCTAGTTTTGGTGATGTGTTTGTAATAGATGCTTTCGCGTCTTTACACAGGGCTCACTCATCAACTGCTGGAATAAGTAAATATTTGCCAACCTATTATGGTTTTTTAGTTGAAAAGGAATTAAATAATCTTGAGCCATTAGTTAATAACGAATTACATCCATTTATAGTTATAATGGGTGGCGCAAAAGTAGATGATAAAATTAAAATAATTGAGAGTATCTTAAAGAAGTGTGATAAATTAATCTTAACTGGGGGTATTCTTAATACATTTTTGAAAGTGTCTGGAAAAAATGTGGGCCAAAGTTTGGTTAGCAAAGAAGAGGATGTTTTAGAAAGTGTTAGAAGAGTTTTAAATAATAATAAAGAAAAATTGTTCTTCGGAGATAAGTTTGTTATCAAAAGAAACGGGGAGATTCTAACTGTTTCTCTAAAAGATATTCAAGATGGAGATATTATATATGATAATATTCCTAATTTATTAGATATATTAAATGATGGTAAAATTATCTTTTACAATGGCACATGCGGTAAATATGAAGAAAAAGAATATGAGTTTGGAACTTTGCAATTATTAAAAGATTTAAATGATACAAGTGCCTCTGTATTTATTGGTGGAGGAGATACTGTTGGAGCCACAATTAAGTTTGGATATAAAGATAGCTTTAAATATTTATCCAGTGGTGGCGGTGCCACCTTGGAGTATGTAGCCTTCGGGAGTTTGAAAGCATTAGATTGGATAAAAGAAAATGGTGTTGAAAACTAAATAGTTTTCAACATTTTTATTTATTTCACAATTCGACAACCATTGACATTATTTGACGAAACTTGTCAAAACTTCCTATGGCTTTTTGTCAAATATTCTTTTATAATTAATTTACAAGCAGTACAAAAATTTATTTTTAAAAGGAGAAAATGATGAAAAATAAGATTAATACTTTAGTTATTGATAGCAATGAATCATTAGCTAAAGGAATTGAGAAGTATTTTAGCAGTCATGAAGTAATTAATGTAGTAGCTTGTTTAAATGATGGAGAGGAAGGTCTCCAATATATATTAAATAATTATACTAGAATAGATATTATTATAATGGATTTAATATTACCTAAATTAGATGGTTTATTTATACTTCAAGAGTTAGAAAGAAGAAGTATAAAAAAGGATATAATTATTGTTACTAGTTTTAAAGATGATGATGTAATGGATGAGGCTAATAAATTTGGTGTCGATTATTACATGTTGAAACCAATTAATTTCCTTAATCTAGAAAAGAGGATTTTAGGTATTAATGCCAAAGAAAGGAAAGAATTAATATTTAATCAAGAGGCAATAATAGTTAATTTGCTACATAAATTAGGTATACCTTCACACATAAGAGGCTATCAATATATAAAAACAGGCATAGCCATAGTGTTAAGTAACCAACAAATGATATCCTATGTTACCAAAGAAATATATCCAGAGATAGCCAAGAAGTATAATACAACTGCGACTAGAGTTGAAAGGTCAATTAGGCATGCCATTGAGGTTAGTTGGACAAGAGGAGATATTAATCTAATGGAAGAAATATTTGGTAATAGTTTAGATATTAATAGAGATAAACCAACTAACGCTGAATATTTATTAACCATAGCCGATAGGCTAAGATTAAATCAAAGATTAGTCTATAATTAAATTACAAAAAATTGTAATTTTTTTTTGATTATGGTATAGTAATTTCAAGGTGATAGTGTGAAAAAAATTTTAACTATTATACTAGACGGATTCGGCTATAGAGAAGAAACGGCTGGAAACGCCATAAGAAACGCAAATATGACCTGTTTTAATGGGTTATGGGAAGAATACCCACATTCACTTTTAAAAGCCTCAGAAGAGGCTGTAGGTCTTAAAAAAGGCCAATTTGGTAATAGTGAAACAGGGCATCAGACAATTGGTGCTGGAAGATTAATTAAACAAAACGAAACTTTGGTTGATGAGTTTTTAGATAGTCCAGTTGAAGAGAACCCAACATTTCAGGATTTACTTGAAAAAAAGGATAAAAATGTGCATATCATGGGGCTCTGTAGTGATGGAAATGTTCATGCAGGTATAGATGATTTTATTAAACTATATAATATATTAGTTCAAAAAGGATTTAAGAAAATTCATTTTCATCTAATTACTGATGGTAGAGATACCAAAGAAACAGATGCAGTTAAGTATATTAAACAAATAGAAGAAGAAATAAAAAAATTTAACATTGGTTCTATTGCAAGTATATGTGGTAGATATTATGCAATGGATAGGGATCACAACTATGATAGAACTCAAAAATATTATGAGTTAGTTACTAGAGGAGTAGGAATTCAAACTACAGATTATGAAAGAATCATAAATATGATGTATGAAAGAAAGATAACTGATGAATTTCTAAACCCTATAATACTGGATAGTTCTGCAACAATAAAAAATGGCGATGTCCTTATTTGGATGAATTATCGGGCTGATAGGGCTAAACAAATAATATCGACTTTTGTTAATCCATCAGAAATACCATTTAGAACTTATAATATGGAAGATGTTGAAGTATATAGTTTCTTAGTTATAGATGAGAATATTCCAACAAAAGTATTTATAAAAGAAGAAAATGTTAATAACCCTTTAGGTATATATTTATCTAAGTTAGATTTAACTCAAGCAAGAATTGCTGAGACAGAAAAATTTCCTCATGTTACATATTTCTTTGATGGAGGATTTAATGGTAAAATACCTAAGTGTTCTACTTTTCATATCCCATCACCTGAAGTAAAGACATATGATTTAAAACCGGAAATGAGCGCGGTAGGAGTTACAAAGAAAGTTATTGAATGTATGATTCAAGATTATGATTTTATCTTAGTTAACTTTGCTAATCCGGATATGGTTGGACATACGGGAGTATTTAACGCAGCAGTTAACGCCTGTAAGGCAGTGGACTTATGCTTAAATAAAATAATAGAGAAAGCAGAAGAAAACTTTTATAAGGTAATAATCTTAGCAGATCATGGAAATGCAGATATAATGTTTGATGAGGAAGGTAATAAAGTTACAACTCATACTTTATCTAAAGTGCCATTCATTATAATGGATAAGAATGTATCTCTAAAAAAAGAAGGGGACTTAACTAATGTTGCTCCAACTATACTTGAGTATATGGATATAGCAGTCCCAGAAGAAATGAAGGAAACCGATATATTATTGGTTAAATAATATTTATATATAGAAAAGGAGTTTGATAGTATGGAAGAGAATAATGTAAATATTGTTCAAAATAATAATAATCCAGTGGAAGTGGTCAGTCCGGTGGAACCAGTTAATATGACTAATCCAAAGAATAAGAAAGGACTATTAATAGGACTTGGAATAGCAATCGTGGCTTTGGTTGCCTTAGTGGTGTGCTATTTCCTATTATTTAAAGGGAATGGTTCACCTAAAGTGATTTATTCAAATATAATTGATAGAATCGCTAGTGAAGCAAAAAACTCAATTAAGAGTGCAGAAATGTTTGTAGAAAAACCTAGTAGTGTTGATTTTGATATTAAACTTAACTTTAATTCAACTAGTTCTGATTATAAAGCAATCACAGATTTAATTAACAAAATGAATATCAAAATGAACACAGAGTTAGACTATAAAAACAAATTAGCTAATGTTAATTATGATATAAAGTATAATAATAAGGAGTTGCTTAAGGCTTTAGTAGTTCTAAACAATCAAGATATGTATATAAAGAGTGATGATTTATATAGTAAAGCGCTAAAACAAAGTTCAGAAGAATTAAAAATGATTTGGGAAGTATATAACTTAGATGATTATGAAGTATTAATAGATGAAATTTCTAAGACTATAAAGAATAATCTTCAAGATAAATACTTCACTGTATCAAATGATGGAGCACTTAAGAAAGTAACATTAACTATGGATGGTCAAAATAAAATTGAATTTGAATCAAATATATTAGATGATTTAAGCAAAAATGAAAAAGTGTTAACAACTGTTGGAAAACTTACTAATAAGACAGTTGAAGAAGTTAAAAATGATATTTTAGAATCTAAAAACAGTTTAACTGTAGAAGAATATAACCTAGTAGTTAATGTTTGGACTAAGGGGTCAAAAGACGTTGAAAAAATATCAATAAAGGAAAGTGAAACAGAAATTGTTCTAGAAAAGAATAATGATAAATATGACATTAATGTTAATATGAATGGAGAATTTGTTACAATTGGAACTTTAACAATGAATAATAATACTTTTGCAATTAACATCGATTATAATGGATTAAAATTAGGTTATTCAATTACTAGAAATGGTAAAAACGAAAGTGGTTCAATAGATATGGACTTCATGGGTGTAAAACTAAATATGAAAATGGAAGGAAACGATCAAAAGGGTGAAGCAACAATGTCACTTGTAACAAATGAAGTTTCCGGAAATATTAAGATGTCATATACAATGAAGCCTATTAGTGGAGTATCTACAAAAGAATTTGCGGACTATGTGGATGTTGATAAAATTGATGATAATACTTCATTAGAAATAATGCAAAACTTATCTAAAAAAGAAGGATTTGTATCATTATATCAAGATATAAACAAACTAAGTCCATATGCCAATTCATTTACTTATTAATTAAAATTCCCTCAGGGGAATTTTTTTATGCAATGAAATGTTGGGTTAACAAGAAAAATAGTTAATTTTAGGGTTGCTTTTCATATAATTAGTGTGATATAATCATATTCGTATGACTGCGATGATGCGCGAGGTTGCTGATACGCTAGGATAAGTTGGTAAAATTATCTCTAGTTAACCCAGGGAATTCGAGTGGAGCAAGTCTATACTAGATATAGGCGAAAGGAGGACATGGAAATGTCAAATAACAGGGTGAGAATCAACTTAAAAGCATATGACCATAGATTATTGGATGCAGCTGCTTTAAAAATAGTTGATACTGTTAAGAGAACTGGTGGCGAGGTATCTGGCCCAGTACCACTTCCGACAGAAGTTGAAAAGTGGACAGTTTTAAGAGCGGTTCACAAATATAAGGATTCACGTGAGCAATTTGAAAGAAGAACTCATAAGAGACTTATAGATATTAAAAATCCTAGTAAGGAAACAGTTGATGCTTTAACTCATTTGGATTTACCAAGTGGTGTTGATATCGATATTAAATTATAGTAAGGAAGGAAATGAAAATGAAAGGAATCTTAGGACGCAAAGTTGGAATGACTCAAGTATTTACCAAAGATGGTAAATTAATTCCTGTAACTGTAGTTGCTTGTGAACCAAATGTAGTTATGCAAGTTAAGACAGTTGAAAAAGATGGTTACAATGCAATTCAACTTGGCGTAGTAGACAAAAAAGAAAATCGTGCTAATAAAGCTGAAAAAGGCAAAGCACAAAAAGCAAACACTAATCCTAAGCGCTTCTTAAAAGAAATTAAAGACGCTGCAGGGAATTATAATGTTGGCGACAAAATTGGAGTAGATATTTTTGAAGTTGGAGAAATAGTAGATGTTACTGGAACTTCAAAAGGAAAAGGCACACAAGGTGTTATTAAAAGACACAATCAATCACGTGGTCCTATGGGACATGGTTCACATTATCATAGAAGACCAGGTTCAATGGGAACAATGTTACCAAAGAGAGTTTTGAAAGGTAAAAAGTTACCTGGACATATGGGTGTTGAAACTGTAACAGTTCAAAATTTAGAAATTATTGAAGCTAATACTAATGATAATTACATTTTAGTAAGTGGTAATGTTCCAGGAGCTAAAGATGCATTAGTGCTTATTAAAGAAGCAAATAAGAATTCTAAAAAAGCAAAAGCTAAAGAAATAATTTCTTATGAAGAAGAAACAGTTGTTGATCAAGTTGAAGAAGTTACTGAAAATGTAGAAGTCGAATCAACTGAAGCTGTCGAAGAAAAAGAACAAGTTGTTGTTGAAGAAGCTAAAGCAGAAGAAACTCCAGAAGAAAGTAAGGAGGAAGCATAATGGCAAAAGTAAGCGTTAAGAACGTTAAGGGCGAAGCTGTAAAAGATTTAAATCTTGAAAGTTCAGTTTGGAATGTTGAAGTTAGTGATGATGCATTAAAGAAAATGATTAGATTACAACTAGATAGTATGCGTCAAGGGACAAGAAAAACTAAAACAAGAGCAGAAGTATCTGGTGGCGGTAAAAAGCCTTGGAAACAAAAAGGAACAGGACGTGCTCGTCAAGGTAGTATCAGAGCTACTCAATGGCGTGGTGGCGGAATTGCTTTTGGTGTTAATCCTCGTGACTACTCTTTTAAAATTAACAAGAAGGAAAGAGTTTTAGCATTAAAGAGTGCTTTAACATATAAAGTTAAAGAGAAAGCCTTACTAGTTTTAGATAAAATTGAATTAAAATCTTTAAAAACTAGTGAAATAACTAAAATATTAGATAATTTAAAATTATCTGGAAAAGTTATATTTGTTACAAATGATGAAAACGAAAATTTATATATGGCTACAAGAAACTTAGGAAATATCTTAGTTCTTATGGCAGATGAACTTAATTGTTATGATTTAGTTAATGCTGATATGTTAGTTGTTACTGAAGATGCAGTTAAGAAAATTGAGGAGGTGCTTAAATAATGAAACATTATAGTGATATTATTATAGCGCCAGTTATTACTGAAAAATCTATGGCAGAAAGACAAAATAATGTATACATCTTTAAAGTAGCTAAAAATGCAACTAAAGATGAAATCAAGTTCGCTATAGAAGAAGCATTTAAGGTTAGTGTTAAGAGCGTTAATACTTTAAATACTAAATCAAAAAGACGTAGAGTTGGTAAATATGCAGGTAAAACTAAAACTTATAAAAAGGCTATAGTTACCTTAAAAGATGGCTCTACAATAGATTTATAGGAGGATATATTATGGCAATAAAACATTATAAACCTACAACTAATGGTCGTAGAGGAATGACTTCACTTTCTAATGAAGAAATTACTGTAAGTAATAATCCTACTAAATCTTTAGTTAAAAAGGTAAATAAAACTGGTGGAAGAAATAATCAAGGTAAGTTGACTGTTCGTCATATTGGTGGCGGTTCAACCAAAAAATACCGTGTTATTGATTTTAAAAGAAATAAAGTTGATGTTACAGGTCTTGTTGCATCAATAGAATATGATCCAAATAGAAATGCAAATATTGCTTTAATTAACTATCGTGATGGTGAAAAAAGATACATTATTGCACCTAATGGATTAAAAGTTGATATGATAATTGAAAATGGTGAAAAGGCAGATATCAAAGTTGGTAATGCTTTACCATTAGCAGCTATACCAGTTGGAACTATGGTTCACTGTGTAGAATTAAAACCTGGTAAAGGAGCTGAATTATGTCGTGCTGCTGGAACTAGTGCTCAAATACTAGGACGTGATGGCAAATATGTTATAGTTCGTTTACAATCAGGTGAAACAAGAAAGATATTAGGAACTTGTATTGCAACAATTGGTGTTGTTGGAAATGAAGATGCTAATTTAGTTAATTTAGGAAAAGCTGGAAGAAAAAGACACATGGGTATTAAACCTACTGTTCGTGGTAGCGTAATGAATCCTAACGATCACCCTCATGGTGGTGGAGAAGGACGTGCACCTATAGGTCGTAAGAGTCCAATGACTCCTTGGGGTAAACCAGCCCTTGGTCATAAAACTCGCAAATCTAAAAAAGCTTCTGAAAAATTAATTATTAGTAGGAAGAAATAAATAGGAGGATAATATGGCAAGAAGTTTGAAAAAAGGACCTTATGTTGAAGAATCATTATTAAAGAAGGTTCAAAAATTAAATCAAGATAATAAAAAGACAGTAGTTAAAACATGGTCTAGAAGAAGCACAATATTTCCTGAATTTGTAGGTCACACTATTGCAGTTCATAATGGAAAAGATTTTATTCCTGTATATATAACTGAAGAAATGGTTGGACATAAATTAGGTGAGTTTGCTTTAACTCGTAAATTCAATGGTCATGGAGGTAGTAAATAATGGAAGCTTATGCAATTCATAAAGGTGCAATTATTAAACCTAGATTAGCAAGAATGACTATGGATTTAATAAGAGGAAAAGATGTTAAGACTGCTAAATCTATTTTAGAGACTACAAATACTAAAGCAAGTAGATTAATCTTAAAAGTATTAAATTCGGCAGTAGCTAATGCTACAAATAACCTAGGATTAAAAGAAGATGATTTAGTTATTAAAGAATGTTTTGTTAATCCAGGAACAATACTAAAAAGAATTCAATTTGCTAGCCGTGGTAATGTTGATAGACATGACAAGAGAACTAGTCATATCAAAGTAGTAGTTACTGATAACAAAAATGAGGAAGGAGATGCTAAATAATGGGACAAAAAGTTAATCCTGTTGGATATCGTTTAGGTGTTAATAAAGATTGGGAATCTCGTTGGTATGCAAAAGAAGACTATGCAACTAAGTTAAACAACGACATAAAGATTCGTGAATACATTCTAAAGAATCTAAAAGAAGCATCAATCTCTTCAGTAGTTATAGAAAGAAAGAAAAATAGAGCTGATGTAACAATCAAAACCGCTAAACCTGGTGTAATTATAGGTCGTGGTGGAGAAGATATTGATGCTCTACGTAAGAAAATTTCTAAACTTGTTAAAGAAGAAGTATTTATTAACATAGTTGAAGAAAAGAATCCAAACTTAAATGCAAAATTAGTTGCAGATAATATTGCAATGCAAATAGAAAACCGTGCTCCATTTAGATCTGCTCAAAAGAGAGCTATTAGAGACACTATGAAGGCTGGAGCAAAAGGAATTAAAACTTTAGTATCTGGAAGATTAAATGGTGTTGAAATGGCTAGAAGTGAAGGATATACTGAAGGAACAGTTCCTCTACATACAATTAGAGCAGATATTGATTTTGCTCAAAGCGAAGCTAATACAACATATGGAAAAATCGGTGTAAAAGTATGGATTTACAAAGATGAAATATTACCAGCTAAGAAAAGCGTAAAAAAGGAGGCGACTCAAAATGTTGATGCCAAAAAGGACTAAATATAGAAAGTCGCATAGATTAACATATGATGGTCATGCTAAGGGAAACACAACACTAACTAAAGGTGATTATGGATTAATGGCTTTAGAAGGAGCTTGGGTATCAGCTAGACAAATTGAAGCTGCCCGTATTGCAATGACTCGTTATATGAAACGTGGTGGAAAAGTATTTATCAATATTTTCCCACATTTACCAATAACTAAGAAACCATTGGAAACTCGTCAAGGTAAAGGAAAAGGTGGAGTTGACCAATATGTTGCTGTAGTTAAAGAAGGTAAAATTATGTTTGAAATAACAGAAGTTACTGAAGATATAGCAAGAGAAGCTTTAAGACTTGCATCTCATAAACTTCCAATCAAATGTAAGTTTGTTAAAAAGGATGGTGAATAATAGTGGATATTAAAGATATTAGAAAGTTATCTGATGCTGATTTAAAGAAAAAGATTACAGAAACTAAAGAAGAATTATTCACAAAGAGAATGCAACAAGCAAATGGAACATTAGAACATCCTACAGAATTAAGAGTTTTAAGACATGATGTTGCAAAGATGAAAACTGTTCTTAAAGAAAGAATGTTAGATGGAGGTAAGAAATAATGGCAAATAGTATTCAAGAATTAACGGGAAAAGTTGTAAGTGATAAGAACGAAAAAACTATTACTGTTTTAGTTGAAACTTATAAACGTCATCCTCTATATAATAAACGTGTTAAATACTCTAAAAAGTATTCAGCACATGATGAAAAAAATGAAGCAAAAGTAGGAGATACAGTTAGAATAAGAATGACTAAACCATTATCTAAAACAAAGAGATATGAGTTAGTTGAAGTTATTCAAAAAGCTGTAATCCTTTAGGAGGTCACTTATGGTTAGTCAAGAATCAAGATTAAAAGTAGCTGATAACACTGGTGCTCGTGAACTACTAGTTATTAAAGTAGTTGGAGGCAGCAGAGTTAGAAGCGGTAATATTGGTGATGTTGTTATTGGAACAGTAAAGAAAGCTATTCCTAACAGTCCAATTCCTAAGGGAAAAGTTGTAAAAGCTGTTATAGTTCGATCTGTTGAAGGTGTTAGAAGAGCAGATGGTTCTTATATTAAGTTTGATGACAATGCTTGTGTTCTAATTAGAGAAGATAAGAGTCCAATTGGAACTAGAGTATTAGGTCCAGTAGCTAGAGAATTAAGAGAAAAAGATTATATGAAAATCGTATCTTTAGCTCCTGAGGTTTTATAGGAGGATCTATGAAGATAAAAGTTAATGACAATGTAAAAGTTTTAGCCGGAAAAGATAAAGGTAAAACTGGTAAAGTTTTAAAGACTTTAAAAAATGAAAATAAAGTTGTTGTTGAAGGTATAAATATCTCAAAGAGACACACTAAACCTAGAACAAATAATGATAAGGGAGGTATTTTCGATATAGAAATGCCTATCCATGTATCAAATCTTAAAAAAATAGATAGTAAAAAAGTAGATGAAAAAGTTGCTAAAGAAACAAAGAAAACTACTAAAAAAGTAGAATCTAAGACTGAAGCAAAAAAAGAGACCAAGAAATCTACAAAGAAAGCTAGTAAGTAGGTGAATTTATGAGTAACTTTAAAGAATTATATAATAAAGAAATAAAAAATAATCTAATGAAAGAATTTAAATATAAAAGTATTATGGAAGTTCCTAAATTAGATAAGATAGTTATTAATATGGGCGTTGGTGAAGGTTGCCACGATGTAAAATTCATCGAAGCTGCTCAAAAAGATTTAGAGTTAATTGCTGGTCAAAAAGCAGTTATAACAAATGCTCGTAAATCAATCGCTGGCTTCAAATTAAGAGAAGGTCAACCTGTTGGTGTTAAAGTAACACTAAGAGGAGAAAACATGTATAATTTTATGGAAAAATTAATTAAAATTGGTTTACCAAGAGTTAGAGATTTCCGTGGAGTATCAAGTAATTCATTTGATGGAAAAGGAAATTATACTTTAGGTATTAAAGAACAATTAATATTCCCAGAAATTGAATATGATAATGTTTATAAAATTCGTGGTATGGATATTGTATTCGTAACTACAGCAAAGAGTAATGACGAAGCTCGTGCATTACTAAAGGCATTTGGAATGCCATTTAAAGGTTAGGTGTAATTATGGCTAAGACAAGTATGAAAGTAAAAAACAAAAGAAAACAAAAGTTTTCTACTAGAGAATACACAAGATGTGAAAGATGTGGACGTCCTCATGGTGTCTTATCAAAATTCAAATTATGTCGTATTTGCTTTAGAGAACTTGCTAATAAAGGCCAAATACCTGGCGTAAAGAAATCTAGTTGGTAAGAAGGAGGAATAATATGTTTGTACAAGATAAGATAGCTGATATGTTAACTCGTATTAGAAATGCTAATATTATGAGATATCCTACTGTTGATGTTATTGGAACAAAGATGACTTTAGGTATAGCAGAAATATTAAAAAAAGAAGGTTACATAGAAGATTTTAATTATGAAAAGAATACTACTGGTGATACCTTGACATTAACACTTAAATATGGTGCTAAGAAAGAAAGAGTTATTACTGGTTTAAAAAGAATTAGTAAATCTGGATTACGTGTATATGCAAAAGCTTCAGAAGTTCCTCGTGTTCTTAACGGCTTAGGTATTGCTATTATCTCTACTTCAAAAGGTCTTATGACTGATAAAGAAGCTAGAGCAGCTAAGTTAGGAGGCGAAGTAATTGCCTATATATGGTAATTGATTATGAGTAGAATTGGTGAAAGAAAATTAACTATACCTACAGGTGTAGAAGTAACTGTTGAAGGTTCTTTAGTAACTATTAAGAGTTCAAAAGGATCATTAGAATTAAGAGTTAGCCCTTTAGTAGAAGTTAAAGTTGAAGACGGTGTTGTTAAGACTATTCAAAAGAAGCCTTCTAAAGAAGCTAATATTATGCAAGGAACTACAAACTCATTAATTGGAAGTATGCTAACAGGAGTATCAGATGGTTTTGAAAAAAGCTTAGAGGCTGTTGGTGTAGGTTATCGTTTCAATGTTCAAGGTAACAAAATAGTTGTTAGTGCCGGTTATAGTCATCCTGTTGAAGTTATCGTTCCTGATGGAATCAAGGTTGAACTTGTATCTAACACCGAAATAACTATTAAAGGAATTGATAAACAAAGAGTGGCTGAGTTTGCAGCAAACGTTCGAAAAATAAGAGAACCAGAGCCATATAAAGGCAAAGGTATTCGTTATAAAGGCGAATTTGTTCGTCGTAAAGAAGGAAAGAAAGCGGCTTAAGGAGGTAAAATATGATAAAGAAAGAATCTAGAAATGAAACTCGTTTAATTAGACATAAGAGAGTTAGAAAAAACATAAGTGGCACAAAAGAAATGCCAAGACTTAATGTTTTCCGTTCTAATCAAGAAATTTATGCTCAAGTTATTGATGATGTAACTGGAAATACTTTAGTATCGTCTTCAAGTCGTAGTCTTAAATTAAAAAACGGTGGAAATGTTGAAGCAGCAAAAACTGTTGGTAAAGACATTGCTGAAAAATGTAAGAAAGCAAAAATTAAAAAAGTAGTATTCGATCGTGGAGGATATTTATATCATGGTCGTGTAAGTGCTTTAGCAGATGCAGCTAGAGAAGCTGGATTAGAGATATAGGAGGACTTATGGAAAATAAAGATAATAAAGAAGTTAAGAAAACATTTAAAAGAAATAATGATACAAAAAAGAATTTATTAGAAGAAAAAGTAATCTCTATATCTAAGGTAACAAAGGTTACCAAAGGTGGTAGACATTTCCGTTTTAAAGCAGATGTTGCTGTTGGTAATAGAAAAGGACTAGTTGGTATTGGAACTGGTAAAGCAAATGAAGTATCTGAAGCTATTAAGAAAGCAATTCAAGCTGCAAACAAAAATGTAATTAAAATTGCATTAATAGATAATAGAACTATTCCACATGAAGAAACTGGAAAAGTTGGTAGAAGTGTTGTTTTACTTAAACCTGCTAAAGAAGGACGTGGAATCATCGCTGGTGGAGCAGCTCGTGCTGTTTTAGAATTAGCTGGTGTTAAAGATATAGTTGCTAAAAGTCTAGGAGCTAATACACAAATTAATGTTGCTAAATCAACTTTAGAGGCATTAAAGAGTCAAAGAACTCCAGAACATATTGCTGAACTTCGCGGTAAGAAAGTGGAGGAATTATAATATGAAATTAGAAAATTTACCAAAATCAAAAGAAACAAAAGTAAATAAAAGAGTTGGCCGTGGACCAGGATCTGGAATGGGTAAAACATCAACTCGTGGAGAAAATGGTCAAAAATCAAGAAGTGGAGCTTCAATTCCTGCTTGGTTCCAAGGTGGTCAATCTCCAATTTATAGAAGAATTCCAAAGAGAGGTTTTAATAATAAAAGATTTAGAACTGAATTTGCTACAATCAATCTAAGTGATTTAAATAAATTCTTCAAAGCTGGTGATGTTGTAACACCAGAAATATTAAATGAAAGAGGAATAATTAAGAAAAACTTAAGCGGTATTAAAGTTTTAGCTAATGGTAATTTAGATAAAAAATTAACTGTTAAAGCTCAAAGATTTTCTAGTAAAGCTGTTACTAAAATCGAAGATGCTGGTGGCAAAGCTGAGGTGATTTAGATGTTTCGTGGGTTTTCCCAACTTTTTAGTAAATCTAATAAAGATGTTAGAAAAAGAATATATTTTACACTATTTTGTTTAGGGTTATTTTGTTTAGGAACTACTGTAACAATACCTTGGGCTAGTAAAATATATCAAGATTTAGGTTTTTTAGAAATATTTAACCTAATGAGTGGTGGTGGATTACAAAACTTCTCAATCTTTGCTTTGGGAGTATCTCCTTACATTACTGCATCTATCATTACTGAGTTATTACAAATGGATATAATTCCTTATTTTAAAGAACTAAAAGACCAAGGTTATACTGGTAGACAAAAGATTAATAAGATAACAAGATATTTAGCTATTTTTCTAGGTTTTGTTCAATCTTATGCTTTATGTCTATTCTATATGAAATCCCTAGGAACTGGAGATATGATTAAGACAGCACTAGTTATGACTGCTGGAACTGCATTTTGTCTTTGGTTAGGTGATCAAATAACTAAAAAAGGATTAGGAAATGGTGCTTCAATGATAATCATGGCAGGTATTATTCAAAGTATGCCAAGAATATTTGTCGGAGCATATAATTCCTTTATTAATGGGGTATTTAAATTACCTTTGGGAATTACTTTATTTGTAGTATTTATATTAATTTATATATTGGTTTTAGTAGGTATTATATATATTCAATTAGCTGAAAGAAGAATACCTATTCAATATGCAAATAGAACAACAAGTGCTTATGGAGCAGAGCAAAGTTATTTGCCAATAAAGATTAACTCTGCTGGAGTTATTCCAGTAATATTTGCTCAAATATTACTAACTGTTCCATCAACCATCGTGGCTTTCACAAAAAAACAAGCCGCTATTGACTTTGTAAATAAATATATTGTTTATACAAGTAATACAGGATTAATATTATATTTAATCTTAATTATGTTCTTTGGATATTTCTATACCTTTATGGTAATGAATCCTGAAGAAATGAGTAAGAATTTAAATGAAAGAGGAGGTTATATACCTGGTATTCGTCCAGGAAATGATACTTCTAAATATATTAGTTCATCTCTAAGTAAATTAACTATAGTAGGTAGTTTCTTCCTAATGATTATAGCAGTCCTACCAGTTTTAATGAGTAAATATTCAAATCTATCTAGTAGTGTTACTATTGGTGGAACCGGATTATTAATCGTTGTTGGTGTTGCTATTGAATCATATAAACAATTAGAAAGTAGCTTACTTGCTAAAAGTTATAAAGAAAAGAGAAAAAGAATTAGATAATATGAAGAATTTAGTATTATATGCTCCACCTGCTGCAGGAAAAGGAACTATATGTGAATTATTAAAGAAGGATTTTAATTATAATGTTTTATCTATAGGTCAAGTTTTGAGAAATCAAAGAAATCCAGAAACTGAAGTAGGAAGAGCGATTATAGAATCGCAAGATAAAGGAGTTTTAACTCCCGATGATATAGTTTTAAAAGCATTAAAAGAAGAGTTAGCTAAGTTTGAAGGAAAAGCAATTATTATTGAAGGATATCCTAGAAACATAGAACAAGCTAAAATGCTAGATACTATTTTCGACAATTATATAGTTGTTAATTTGAGTGTTGAAAGGGAACTAGCTAAGAAAAGAACATTAGGTAGAGTAAATTGCCCTAAGTGTAATAAAATATATAATGTTTATTTTCAAGAATTATCTCCAAAGAATGGAGAAATATGTGATGTATGTGGTTCTAAATTGAACATTAGAAGTGATGATAATGAAGAATCATTTAATGTTCGTTATGATGTATATGAACAAAATGCACCAGCAATATTAGATTATTATAATAATAAAGGAATATTGTATGTTGTTGATTCAAAATCATCTGATTATGTATATAATCAAATAGAACCATTAATAAAGAATGCATAATAAACACTATAGAGAAGTGCTAAAGCGCTTCTCTACGGGTGTTATGTAAGGGTTTACATAGAGTGGAGAGTGATGATATGGTTGAATCCAAAAGAAATGATAAAATTGAAGTAGAAGGAAAAGTCGTTGAAGTCCTAAAGGGTAGTGATTACCTTGTTGAACTTCAAAATGGTCATACTGTAAAAGCCTACGTTTCTGGTAAAATGCGCATTAATATGATACGTATTCTACCAGGTGATACAGTTACAGTGCAATTATCGCCATACGACTTAACTAGAGGTATAATTACTTGGAATAAAAGGTAATTATAGATTATTAATACGTGGGATAATAAAAGAAATAATGGAGGGAATTTATGAAAGTTAGACCATCTGTAAAAAAGATATGTAAAAAATGTAAAATTATTAGAAGAAATGGACGTGTAATGGTTATCTGTGATAACCCTAAACACAAACAAGTTCAAGGTTAGGAGGATTTATGGCAAGAATTAAGAATATCGAATTACCAGGAGAAAAACATACTTGCATAGGATTAACTGCTATATATGGAATAGGACGTCCTTTAGCAAAAACAATTTGCAAAGATGCTGGTGTAGATGAAACAAAAAAAATTAAAGATTTAACTGATGATGAAGTTACTCGTTTACGTAAGGAAGTAGATAAATATACTGTTGAAGGAGATCTACGTAGAGACGTTCAAATGAGTATTAAAAACAAAATGGAAATTAATTGTTATGAAGGAGTTAGACACAAAAAAGGATTACCAGTTCGTGGTCAAAGAACTAATAGAAATGCTAAGACTCGTAAAGGTAAAGGAAAAGTTGTAGCTAACAAGAAAAAGGTTGGAAAGTAGAGGTTAACTTATGGCATATAATAGAAGAAAAAGAAAAATTAAGAAAAATATTCCAGAAGCAGAAGCTCATATTCATTCAACATACAATAACACAATAGTAACTATCTCTGATAAAGAAGGAAACGCAATTAGTTGGTCAAGTGCTGGAAGAATTGGTTACAAAGGAAGTAAGAAGAAAACTCCTTTTGCTGCTGGATTAACTGCTGAAGCTGCTGCTCAAGCTGCAATACTTGAAGGCGTTAAAAAAGTTGAAGTATATGTTAAAGGCTTAGGACCTGGACGTGAAAATGCTATTAGATCATTACAAAGTGCAGGATTGGAAGTAACAAGTATTATTGATGAAACTCCAATACCTCACAATGGATGTCGTCCACCTAAAAGACCAAGAAATTAATTTGAAAGAAAGGGATATTGGACTATGATAAAATTTGAAAAACCAGAGTACAAAATAACTGAATATCAAGAAAATAACCATTTTGGAAAATTTGAAATCGACCCATTAGAAAGAGGATTTGGAACAACTATTGGAAACGCATTACGTAGAGTTTTACTATCTAGTTTACCTGGTAGTGCTGTTACATCTATCAAAATTGATGGAGTATTACATGAATTTCAAAAAATTGAAGGTGTAGTTGAAGATGTTACAAGTATAGTTTTAGCTATTAAAAACTTAGTTGTAAAAAATCATACTAACGAAAAGAAGACTTTAAGATTATCTGCTAATGAAGAAGGAGTCGTTAAAGCTAGCATGATTACATTAGATCCAGATGTAGAAATAATGAATCCTGATTTAGTAATTTGTACACTTGTTGAAGGTGGAAAAATCGATATGGAAATGACTGTTGAAAATGGTCGTGGATATGTTGATGCGAAAGAAAATAAAAAGAGATTAGAAGATGCAGCAGTTGGAACAATTGCTATAGATTCATCTTATTCACCTATTGAATTAGTTAAATATGAAGTAGTAGATACTCGTGTTGGTCAAAATGAAAATTATGATAAGTTAATTATGGAAATATCTACAAACGGAAGTATTACTCCTGAAGAAGCTATGGCTTTATCTGCAAAGATATTAGTTGAACATTTCAACATAATTGCGGATTTAAACTCTATTAGTGATTTCTCTGGATTAATGCAAGAAAAGAAAGTAGATACTATAACTAAAACTTTGGAAACTCCAATTGAAGAAGTTGAGTTTAGTGTTAGAGCATACAATTGCTTAAAGAGAGCTGGTATTCATACAGTTCAAGACTTAGTTGACAAAAAGGAAACTGAAGTAACTAAGATTAGAAATTTAGGAAAGAAGAGTCTAAAAGAAGTTCTTGATAAAGTAGCTGATTTAGGACTTACATTTAAGGAGTAATCAATATGTATAGAAAATTAGGAAGAGAAACTCGTATTAGAAGAAGTATTCTTGCAGGATTAACTAAAGATGTTATTATGCATGAATCAATTGTTACTACTGAAGCAAGAGCTAAAGAAGTTCGTAAGTTTGTTGATAAAATGATTACTTATGGAAAAAGAGGAACATTAGTATCACGTAGAAAAGCATTAGCGTTTTTACATAACGACAAAGATGTAACTAACAAAATATTTAATGACTTAGCTAAAAGATATGAAAATCGTGCTGGCGGATATACTAAACTTATTAAGTTAAGTGAACGTCGTGGCGATGACGCTTTAGAAGTAAAATTAGAGTTAGTAAAATAGAACCTATTTCTTAGGTTCTATTTTTTTTGCTCTTTTTAATTCCATTTGATTATCTAAATCATATTCTTCTCTAAACAAGCCCCAATAGTCATTGGCAAAATCTATATTAACTGTTTCATAATATGTGCATAAAGTAATAAACAAATTCATAGCTTTTTTAGTTTGTAAACCAATCAATATATCCAAATAATTTTCTATTGTATTAGTATCCTGTATTTTATTATTAATCATTTGATTTATTTCCGGAGTTATTTTATCAATTAATTCATTATTAATTGATTCACCAGCTCTATTATAAACTCTTTTAACTTTCAATATAAAATCCTTATCCATTTACCTTTTTTACCTTGTACTTCTTTCCATATGTTTCTACTGTAGCTTTTTTTATAGTTATATTTTTCTTTAATTTACCAGAAACATTATCTTCAATTTCTTCGCTTTCTTCAATATTTTTTATAATATCCATTCCTTCAATAACTTTTCCGAATGCAGCATATTTATTATTTAAACTGCTACCAACATTATCAGAAAGAACTATAAAAAATTGACTTCCAGCAGTATCTGGCTTTGTTGCTCTGGCCATTGAAACAATTCCTGTTACATGTTTAATTGTGTTTTTATCATAGCCGTTTTCAGCAAATTCACCCTCTATAGTATAACCAGGCCCACCGAATCCATTTCCTTGAGGATCTCCTCCTTGTAAAACAAAACCAGGAGCTAAGCGATGGAATGAATTGTTATCATAAAACCCATCTTGAACTAAGTTTACAAAGTTTGCAACTGTGTTTGGAGCAAACTTAGGGTATAGTTCAATTTTAATTGAACCATAGTTTTCTATCTCCATTGTAACTAGTGGATTTTTTTCTTTAGAACATCCACCCAAAACTAATAAACAACATAAAATCAATACTATCTTTTTCATACAAATATTATATCAAATCTTCTATTAAGTATCCACTATTATAATATTGACATATTAGTGTTTTTTTTATATTATAGATTTTATCTTAAGAAAAATTATGTTAGAAAAGGAGTAGAAAATGAAGAGATTTGAAAGAGATAGCTTAGGCTATACAAAAGAATGGGCCAATGGCTTAGCAAAGCGTATTAAAACTCTTTATGCTGAGTCACTTTCGCTAGATAATGAAAAAAACACTAGTGAATTAAGACAACTATTAATAGATAATAAGGGTGTAGTTCGTTCTGAATTAAGAAAGGCAAAATTAAATCACTATTTAATGGAATTTTTAAACGTATCAGATAACGAAGATTTAAATGATTGGTTAGTTGATAGATTTGGAGTTAGTGAGTTTGCCTATGATTTTTTAGAAGATATAAATGTTAGTGTTTTTGATACTATAGTAGAAAAATATTTTGATAAGAAAACAAAGCATATTAAAGATTATTCAAAATCATTAAATGAAGAGATTAAAGAAGATATAGATAATTTAGAGGGAACTGAAAGTTTAATAGAAAAATATTTCTTATATGATGATATTGCTTTAAGTGCAGCTAAACAATACTATAGAGCAGTTATATCTAGAGCACCATTTATATATTTAGATTCTAAAGAAAAACAAGACAAATTACAAATTATTATGAGTAATTTAAGAAAAAATCTTAAGAATACTAGAGTATTAGATTCTATAACTATAGAAAAATCAACATATAAACAATTAAATAATTCTATAGAAGAAGTAATGGATTTTATTTATGTTGAAGTTGAAGAAAGATTGGCAAAATTATATGATACTTTAGATTTTGTTCAAGACAATGCTAGTGGATTTCATGACTATCTAGTTGAAGATGAATGTGCTTACCTAAAAGAAGATATTAAAAGATATTTATTAAATATTGGTATTAATATGATACCAGCAGATGCATTAGCTAAAGTGATTATTAAAGCAATTGAAGAAAGCTCATTACCATATTTAGCAAAAAATGATTTTGCGCACGATATTCTAGTTTGGACAACAATATATAAAGAAGAATATGAAGGTAAAGAATTGGTTGAAGAAGACCAAATATTAAGAGCAAAATAAAATAAATGTTGAAAACTATAAAGTTTTCAACATTTTTAATTTCCAAGAATATTTATCTAGGCGAATATCTTAATATATGATAAAATATTAAGTAGTGAAATTTGTATAAAAATTAGAGGTGTGTTATGGCAAAAGTTATTTCTTTGGTTAATCAAAAAGGTGGAGTTGGCAAAACAACAACAAGTATTAATTTAGCAGCAGCTTTAGGTAAAGAAGGTAAAAAAGTATTATTAATAGATTTAGATCCACAAGGAAATGCCACAACTGGGTTGGGGCTAAATTCTAATGATTTTAATAATGATATTTATGGTGTTATATCTGGTGCATATTCAATAGAGCAAGCTATTATCAAAACTAAATTTGATAATTTAGCAGTTATACCTTCTACTCTAAACTTAGCTGGTATAGACATTGAATTTGTTAAAAGAATGTTAGAAGATAAAGAATTTCATCAAAATGAGCAATTAAAGAACGCAATTAAGGATATTAAACATATCTTTGATTATATTATTATAGATTGTCAGCCTTCTTTAGGTGTTGGTACAATGAATGCTTTGGTAGCTAGTGATTCTGTTATTATTCCAGTTCAATGTGAATTCTTTGCTCTAGAAGGAATAACACTGCTATTAAACTCAATAATTATGGTTCAATCTAGTATGAATCCAAATCTTCGTATAGAAGGAGTTTTACTAACTATGTTAGATGGTAGAACAAATATCGGATTAGAAGTAATAGAAGAAATTAGAAAATATTTTAAAGATAAAGTATTTAATACTATAATACCAAGATTAGTTAGATTAGTTGAGGCACCAAGTCATGGTAAACCAATTAATGAATATGATCCAACTAGTAGAGCTACTGAAGCTTATAGAAACTTAGCAAAGGAAGTGATTAGTAGAAATGGAGACTAAACATAAAGCATTAGGAAAGGGATTAGAGCAATTATTTGCTAATAATGTCATAGATTTTAATAACTTTGAAGAAAAAATTGTTAGTGAAAACAAAAGCGACATAACTATGATTAAATTAGATGAGATTAGAAGTAATCCTTATCAACCTAGAAAAGTATTTAATGAAGATAGTTTAAATGAATTAGCTCAATCTATAAAAGAATATGGAGTTGTTCAACCAGTAATAGTAAAAAAGAGTATTAAAGGTTATGAACTAGTTGCAGGAGAAAGAAGATGCAAAGCATCTAAACTTGCTGGCCTACAAGAAGTTCCTGCTATTATTAAAGACTTTACTGATCAAGAAATGATGGAAATAGCTTTAATAGAAAATATTCAAAGAGAAGATTTAAATCCTATAGATGAGGCCAAGAGTGTTAATAATATAATTAGATTAAAGAATTACACTCAAGAAGAATTCGCTAAAAGATTTGGAAAAAGCAGAAGTTATGTAACTAATCTTTTAGGATTACTAAAATTACCTGCTCCAGTTCAAAAGATGTTAATTAATAACGAAATCAGTGCATCTCATGCTAGAGTGTTGAGTAAGTTAGATAATGAAGAAGAAATAATTTCTCTAGCAAATAGAATCAAAACTGAGGGATTAAATGTTAGAGAAGTAGAAAGTATTACTAATAAAGAAGAAGTAGTAAAAAGAAAACCAATTAAAACTTCTCAAACAAGAGATCCAAAGCTAGGAATTTACGAAAATGTTATTAGTGATAAGATAGGTAATAAAGTAAAAATAAATAATAAAAAAATAGAAATTAGTTATAATTCAGTAAAAGATTTAGAAAGAATAATGGAAATATTTAATATTTCTATTGGAGATGAATAATGGATAAAACTTTTAATTTAGGTGATTCAGTCGAAATGCGAAAACAACATGCCTGCGGTAGTAATAAATGGGTTATTACTAGAGTTGGTGTAGATGTTAAAATTAAATGTTGCAACTGTGGTCGTGAAATTATGATGGATAGACTAGAATTTCAAAGAAAGTTAAAGAAGGTGCTTAAAAATGCGTAAATTAAAAAGACCAAAGAACAGAGAATTACATCCATTAATGGCCTATGTATTGCTTATATTAGCAACAATAGTTCTAAGTGGTATATTCTATGCTTTGGATTCCCAATCTACATTTAATAAAGTAAATACTATTAATTACGAATTGATTCCTCAAACCGAAGTAGTAACATCCTTATTTAGTTTAAGTGGAATTAAATATATATTTACTAATACAGTAGCAAACTTTGCTAATTTCACTGTTTTAACTAACTTAATCATATTATTAATGGGTATTAGTATTATGGATAAAAGTGGTTTCCTTCAAACTACAATTACCCTAACTACAAAAAAACTGAAGAAGAAAACAGTTACATTTTTATTCGTCTTAATATGTGTAATATCTAGTATATTTGGAGAGTTATCTTATTTGATATTTATTCCTTTAGGAGCTTTACTTTTCTATTATGGAAAAAGAAACCCTGCTATAGGAATAATTGCTTCCTTTGCAGCCTTAGCTTGTGGTAGTGGAATAAACTTTTTATTTACTAGTAGTGATTCAACATTGCTTTATTTTACCAGGTTAGCCACCGGAACAATTAATCAAAATTACACATTTAATTTCGGTATGTATTTGTTTATCATGATAGTTGCAGTGCTAGTTGTTTCTTATATAATAACAATCGTTACCGAAACTATTATAGTTAAAAAATTGCCAAAATACGAGTTTACTGAAGCTGAACTAGAAGAAGATGTTGTAACTAAAGGTGAGAAAAAAGGAATGATATATGCATGTAGTAGTGCTATAGTATATTTAATAATATTTATTTACTGTATTATTCCAGGATTACCATTAAGTGGAGCTTTATTGGATAGAAACCAAGTAGCATATATAGATAAGTTATTCAATCCTAATTCATTCTTTAGTAATGGGTTTGTATTTATCGTAACCATGTTATTTATCTTATTAGGATTATTCTATGGTATAGGTGTTAAAAGTATTAAAAATCATAAAGATTTCTTTAATAACCTAGGTCATTCTTTAGATGACATTGGAAATGTCCTAGTTATGATATTCTTAGCATCAGCATTTATTAGTATTTTTAAAAGAACTAATTTAGGAAATGTTTTTGTGGCATCAGTTGGTCAAGTAATTGCTAATTCTGGTTTCATAGGCATTCCTTTAATAGTCTTAGTATTCCTGGGAGTTGGTCTTGCGACTATATTTGTCCCATCTACTCAAGTTAAATGGTATATCTTATCACCATCAATCATACCTGCTATGTTGAATGCAGGAATGAGTCCAGAATTTGCTCAAGTTTTATATCGTTTTGCAGAAACTAGTTTTATGAATATAACACCATTACTAGCATACTTTATTGTTTATCTATCATTTTTAGAAAAGTATAATCAAAGCGATAAGAAAATTAGATTATTCGAATCTATAAAATATCAAATACCATATACTATTATTATTAGTTTATCTTTACTAGTTTTATTAGTTCTATGGTTTATAATTGGATTGCCACTAGGAATAAATGTATTCCCTAGTATTTAGGAGGTTTTTAAGGTGAGTTTAAAAGCAGGAATAGTTGGATTACCCAATGTCGGTAAATCAACACTATTTAACGCAATTACAAAAAAACATATTTTAGCAGCTAATTATCCTTTTGCAACAATTGAACCCAATGTAGGAGTAGTAACTGTTCCTGATAGTCGATTAGATTTCTTAGTTAGTTTATATAAACCTAAGAGCGTTGTGCCAACAACTTTTGAATTTATCGACATTGCTGGTTTAGTTAGTGGCGCTAGCAAAGGAGAAGGGTTAGGAAATAAATTCTTAGCTCATATCCGTGAAGTAGATGCCATAGTTGAGGTAGTTAGGTGTTTTGATGATGAAAATATTACTCATGTTGAAGGTGCTTGTGATCCTTTAAGAGATGTTGGTATCATCAATACGGAATTAATACTAGCTGATTTAGAAATAGCATTAAATAGATTAGGAAAAATAGAAAAGAAAGCCGAAACAACAAAAGATAAAGAAGCAATTTTAGAAGTAAATGTATTAAAAAAAGTTAAAGAAAACCTAGAAAAAGAAGTTGCCTTAAGATTAGTAGATTTTGATAAAGATGAATTGGCAATATTAAAAAACTTTAATTTTATTACATTAAAAAAATTAATATATGTAGCAAATGTAGATGATTTATCTGCCTCAGTTGGAGATAATGAATATTCATTAACATTAAAAAAACTTGCTGATAGTGAAAAAGCAAGTGTTGTAGTTATGTGTGCTAAATTAGAAAGTGATTTAGCTGACTTAGAAGATGAAGAGAAGAAAAAATTCTTAGAAGATGTTGGAATTACCAATAGTGGTCTTGACAAATTAATATTTGCAACCTATGATTTACTCGGATTACAAACATTTTTTACTTCAGGCGCAGACGAATGTCGTGCTTGGACCTTTAAAAGAGGTATGAAAGCTCCAGAGTGTGCCGGAATAATACATACTGATTTTGAAAAAGGTTTTATTAAGGCTGAGATAATGAGTTTTAATGATTTATATGATTTGGGTAGTGAATTAAAAGTAAAAGAAAATGGAAAGTTAAGATTAGAAGGAAAAGATTATTTAATGCAAGATGGCGATATATGTTATTTTAGATTTAATGTATAGAAAGGGATATTATGAATACTTATGGAGATATAATAAAAAGACTTAGCGAAATAATTATATTAAGTGATCAAAAAAGAGAAGAATTAATTGCTAATGGTGAAAATATTGATAGTTTTTTTGAAAGAAAATTATTTCGCCCTATTTTCAAAGAATATATCTCTGAATTTAAAGACTTGCTAATAGCCGAAGAGACTTTTTGGACAATAAAAAACAATCTAGAAAGAGTCCAAAACAAAGAATTAATAAGTGAATGTGATTCAAAAATAAATGAACAAAGTGAATTTGTTGAATTAAAAGAAATACTTACTAAGGCCTATAATCATAGAGCTGACGAACTAATTCTTGTTGGAAACTACTTAATCTTAAAAGAAGATAAAGATAGATTTAATAGTATATGTAAAAAGCTTGAAGTTGGTTCTCATAAGAAGAATTGGACTAAAGAAGATATGTCTTTTGATAGGTTAAAGGAACAAAAAAATAGAGTCGAAGCAGCTATTGCTGTAATGACTAAAAATGGTAGTGAAGAAGTTAAAGATATTTCTGATAATGCTGAAATAGAAACTAAAGAATATAATTCTGGCTTAATTATTTTGGCCATTAATGGTTATTTGTCTTTAGAAATGATAGAGTGTTTAAAAAACACTATGAAGCTTAGTGAATATGATGACTTTATTAAATCTTTAGAGGCATTACATATATACCCAGAAGATGAATTAGCTAAGGTTTCTAATAAGCCTAAAATAGAAACTTGGACAAATGCTGATGAAATATTAAAGTTTTTATTAACAAAGGACGATTTAATCGTCTCAGGTCTAAAAGCTTTTAAACCAATAATTGGTGAATATAATTATAACTATTTAATTGAAGAGTTATATAATTATGGTCGTATAGATTTAGATGAATATATTGATTTATTAGATAAAAATGAACCAATGAAAAAAGTATAATTATTTATACTTTTTTCTTTTGTGTATTATAATTATTAACAATAGAAGAAATGCTCCCCCAAATAGTAGATAGTAATAATTGAATCCACCATTATTAACAATTCTTTCAATAGTTACATCTATAATATTTTTATCTTCTTTCTTATCTTTTTGATCTTTTAAAAGAGTAAGATTTTCAAACATATCATTTTTTTCTTTATCTTCTCCAACTAAAGTTCTATATAATCCATATTCTAATGGAGAATACTTAGTAATTTCTGTTGCTTTAGTATAAGCAGTTCCATTTCCATGATAATCTAGGCCAGTTAACCATTTAGTAAACCATGTCCATTGTTGACTAGAATGTTTACTAAATCCTTTTTTTGACATTTCATAAGCAGTTTGACCATTAAAATACTCTAATGGTTCATCATAATTCATGACAATTTTATTTTTTTCATATAAATGAAGGTATGTTTTTGGCACATCCCATACACCATAATTATTAGCAGATTGTTCGTCATATGATTTGTCATTAGTTAGTTCTAAAGCTTTTTCCAACGCCCAAGTATTTAATATATGTTGGCCATGGGAGTATTCTCCTTTTTCATCGTGTCCTACAACTACTTGAGGTTTAAATCTTCTAATAATCTCTACTTGGTATTTAATTGTATCGTCTTGAGTATAATGAGCTTTCTTTAAGTTTGTGATAGCTTCATCTAAACTTTCAGACCAAGCATCAGGAACAAAACCGATAATAGGATAGTTTGTTATACCCACTGTCCATAAACCATGAATCTGTTCATGCAATCTACTAGGTTTATCATTATGATTAGTAAAGTATACTACTTGGACCTTAGCTCCTTTAGCAACATAATATGGCATTAATCCTGCAAAGAATAACTGTTCATCATCACTATGAGTTGAAAGAAGAAGTAAATCTGCCTTTTCTAAAGGTTTATTCCATGTTTCAACATAGCTAGGTAACTCTCCTTCTGATAGAACATAAATTTCTCCAATTTTAACGTTTTCATTATATTTAATAGATATTTCCTTAGAACTATTCTTATTTAAATCTATATATTCATGAAGAAATCCATTTTCCCCAATATTAATTAATGTATCATTGGCGTTTAAAACCCCAGGAACACTCTTTAATTCATATATTACATATAACCCTTTAATATCTTTTTCATTACTAATTTTTAATTCTGATTCTTTATTTATACTAACATAAGAATTCTCATTATTATCCTTTATTTTTTCATAGGAACTTCCATTAATAGTTATTTTAGAAGAACTTGTTATATCTTCTGCATAAGCAAATATAGGAAATATTATAATTAATAGAAAAGTAATTATTTTTTTCATAATATCATACACTCCACATATAGATATTATAGCAAATTATGATAGTTTAATCATTATAATTTTGTTTACTTTTAATGATATTTTTGGTATACTATCTAACGAGTAATTTATTACTCCTTGCTTACATTTGTAAGCCATTAGACCATAAGGAGGTGGAAAAGATGACTAAATACGAAGTAATGTTTATTGTTAAGGCTACATTGGATGAAAATGCAATCGGAGCAGTTACTAAGGAAGTTCAAAAATTAGTAAGTGACAATAAAGGAAAAGTTATCGAATTCAAAGACTTAGGAAGAAAGAAATTGGCATATCCAATTAATAAAGAAGTTTCTGGCTTCTACTATTTAATGAATATGGAATTAAGTTCTGACAAAGTTAAAGAATTTGATCGTAAACTTAGAATTAATGAAAATATTTTAAGACATTTAACTTTAAATAAAGAAAGCGAGTAAAACATGAATAGAGCAATGTTAGTAGGAAGACTTACAAGGGATCCAGAATTGAGAACAACTCAAACAGGTATGAACGTGGCAAGATTTACAATTGCAGTATCTCAACCTTTTACAAATAAAAATGGTGAAAGAGGAGCAGATTTTATCAATTGTAGTGCTTGGGGAAAACAAGCTGAAAATATTTCTAAATATTGTCATAAAGGTTCTTTGGTTTCTGCTGAAGGAAGAATAAGAACTAGTAGTTATGATGCTCAAGATGGAACAAAAAGATACGTAACTGAAGTAGTATGTGATTCAGTAACATTCTTGAGTTCAAAGAGCGATAGTGCTAATCAAAATGGAGGATTTTCTTCAGAGGAGGCATCATTTAATGCTGAAGGTGCTATGAATAGTATGGAGACTACAGATTTATCTGAAGATCCTTTCAAGAGTTTTGGCGAAGAGATTACTTTAAGTAGTGATGATTTACCATTCTAAAAGGAGGAATAAAAATGGCAGAATTTTATCGTAAGAAAAAGAAAATATGTCAAATGTGCGCAGGTAAAAGCGTTGATTATAAAGATGTAATGATTATTAATAAATATATTAATGAAAAAGGTAAGATATTACCAAGAAGAGTTACTGGCGCTTGTGCTAAACATCAAAGACATATTGCAGAACAAGTTAAATATGCAAGATTTATGGCATTAATACCATATGTTAAATAATTAATTTCACTTATTAGTGAAATTTTTTTATTTAATTATATACTGCATTGACGGGATGGGAGTATATATAGTATTAATAATATGTGATAGATGGTAGGAGATAGTTATGGATAATAGAAAGAAAATAATCCTATATGCTTCAATAGTTTTTTTAAGTTTGCTAGTTTTAGTAGCCGGAGCATCTTATGCTTATTTTAGTGTGACATCTACTAATAGTTTTGGGTCAAAAACTATTAGTGCTAGCGCTCCACAAGTTGGAAGCGTTTCTCTAATAAGTGACGTAACTAACGTTACAGCAACACTAAGTTCTGAACAAATGATGTTAGGTAATGGTGGATTCTATTATTTAAATGAAAATGGAACATTTGGATTAGATACTTGGTCCTATGTTCAATTGGCTCATACTCAAGTGACTGGCCCAGGAACATATAATTGTTCATATACCATGAATGTTTCGGCTACTGGCACAAATAATCTATACACAGCATTTCAAAATTGGGAAAACAAATCTGATACCGATATTCATTTTTATATTAACCATAAAAGGTATTCTTTTTACACAGCCAACTTATTCCCAATAACCTATACTGGAGAATTAAATGGTATAACCGCAAGCAAATCAAATATAATTAAGGCTGGATTTAATATATATAATAAAGGAACAGTTGATCAATCTGTATTAAAAAACAAGGATATTACATTTACATTTACCGTAAATTCCTTTTCTTGCAACATTGCTTCAGAGCCATATTATTATGTATATGATTCTACAAAATCATCAAATGGGTATATATCATCCCCCTTAAGAAGCAATGCTGGATTAACAGCTTATCTAAAAGGATATTCTGCCAATACTTATGACGAGATTTGTGGTTCTTTTTCTGGAAGCGAAGTGTGCTTTCGCGCTAATCCTTGGCATGATAGATTAGTATATAAAGCTGAAATGGAAGCCTTAGGAGCGACTTGTAGTTTAGGAGAAAGCTGGCTAATATGTGAAGATGAAACTACCTATTGTCGGATTTCTAGGGAAGAAAATAGAGATTGTGTGAGTCAAATAACAGACCAGGGGTGTTTTACGGATGGTAATTGGAATAATTATGAAACTTTTTACTGCTATGAAGATTAAAATAATAAAACAAGTATAATAAGAAGGAAATGAGCACTCCATTTAACTAAATATATATTAGAGGGAGAGATATATGAAAAAGTTAAATGAAGTGCTTTTAATATGTATTATTTATGAAATAGATTATTTCGATAATATTCAGGAAAATAGCTTAGCTACAAGATATAATGTATCTGAAAGAACTATAAGGAGATATTTTAAAATACTTAAGGATAATAATTATATAGAATTGAATAGAAATGGTAATAATAGATATTGGATGATAAAGAGAAATTATGATATAATCTATTTAAATAGTAGGTGATATATGAAGAGAGTAATTGAGACTATGAAAATGCCTAATATTGGGGCAGGTTATCTATATTTTTATATTCACTACGTGACTGAAGTTTTATGCTTTTTTGTTCTTGCTAAGGTATTTGGCGATAGTATAATTCTTTGGTTAACGCCATTTATTTATGATATGGCAGCATTTGTTCCTCAATCAATTATAGGTTATTGGAGTGATAAACACCCAAAAATAAATATTGGTATAATTGGAACAGTTTTATTGGTATTTGGATTTACTACATATTTTTTAAATCTACTTCCAGGAACATTTACAGAACTCATAATATTATGCCTTGGTAACGCATGTATCCATGTGTCTGGAGCTGAAGTTACATTAAAGTCATCTAATGGTAAATTGTCTCCTAGTGCTATTTTTGTAAGTGGAGGATCATTTGGAGTTATAACAGGAAAACTTCTTGCAAAAACGCGAATCTCTTATTGGTTTATTAGTTTATTAGGATTATCAATAATTCCGTTTGTTTTGCTAGCTGAATACTATAAAAATGATATAAAGAATCAAGAGGATGCTTGTAAATCATTTAATTATCATAATCCTAAAGTTAAACCAGGAATAATTATTCTATTAGCAGTATTTGTAGTCATTGTTAGAGGATATATGGGATATGGTATTCCGACTAGCTGGAATAAAACAGTTCTTCAAGCATTATTATTATACTTTGCCATGGGCTTTGGAAAAGCCTTTGGAGGTATCTTAAGTGATGCATTTGGAATAAGAAAAGTAGCAATCATGAGTGTGTTATTTTCATTACCATTCCTATTATTTGGAGATAATGTTATGATAGTATCCTTAATAGGAATTACCTTATTTAGTATGACTATGTCTATTACTTTGGGGTTACTAGTCTCGGTTTTAAAGAAAACCCCTGGGTTAGCCTTTGGTCTAACCACTATTGGCTTATTCTTAGGAACGGCCCCAATATTTTTCATTAAGTTAATTACATTTATGGCTAATGCATTAGTCATTGTTGTATCTACTATAATTTGTTTATTAATATTGTTATATATAATTAGAAAGGCAGATGATCGTGAAAGCGGTTGAGTTAATATTTAAAGATTACATTTTAAAACGAGGGTTTTGGCCGTTTACTTTAACAATTATTACAACAATATTAATAATTATTATTACAATATTTTTAGTTAGAAAAGAATTGAAAAGGAGATAGGATATGAAAAAAATTATTGTAAGTTTATTAGTTTTATTATTATTCCCATTGATAGTTCATGCTGATATGGGGGCACCGATGATACCAGAATACGAAGCCGTTGTAACTAATCCGAATGGAGTTGATTACTACGAGACAAATGGTCATATAGTTGCTGGACATCTAGATTATAATGAAAAAATAACAATATCATTTGAATATGATAATACTGGAACTTTTTCTTTAAATGGAACTGAATATTTGGTTTATATTAAAGATATAACCCCTTTAAAGGAAGTATTTGATTTAGAAGCTAGTTTAAAAAAAGGCACTACTAACACACTTGAAAAAGAAAAATATTTAATTGTATTAAAAGATAAAGTAGAAATTAAAAAAGGTCCAGCAGAAGCGTATAAAGGCACAGGGGTAACTATTCCAAAAGGAACAAAATTAAATTATAAATATTATCAAGATGCATATTTATACGTTACTTATAACGGAACCTCTGGATGGATTAATATCTTAGAAGGTGCAGTTGGAATGGAACCTAATACAGTATGTATGACTGTTAGAGATGTTGATATAAAAGATAGTAATGGAAAAGTTATCGGCACAGTTAAAGCAAATAGTTTATTAGAGAATACTCTTCAATTAGATCCATGGAGTAACTCATTTTATATAAAAATAAATGATAAAGAAGGCAAAGTCTATTTTGATGATTATCAATGCTATTATGAAAGTAGAAAGGCTGTGTTGTTAAAAGAGTTCAAATTATATACTACTGCTGATTCAAAAAGTGAAGTTATTAAAACTATTCCAAGCAATACAGAAGTTATTCAACATTTAGCACACGATTATGATTCTTGGCTATATATAGAAGTAGATGGTATAAAAGGATGGATATACTACGAATCAGAGAGTGGAGATAGTCTATGGCATGAAAAAATTAATTATCCTGATGGTGTTCAAGGCTTTAGATCAGAAGAATTTATTAAATCTTTAGGTTATGAAGGTGATATTGAAACCCCTACAGAGCCATCTAAAGATGAACCTGTATATACTGATCCTAGTGGATTACCACTTAATGAATTGATATTAGATATTGTTGGTGGAGTCATTTTACTAGTAGCAGTTACAATAGTAACAATTAAGCTTGTTAATAAGAAAAAAGAAGTAAAAAAAGATAATATAGAACAATGATTTGGTTTTTATTAAAAATCTTGTTAATTAGTTTGAGTTGTACATTAATAATTGAAGTTTTAACCGCGCTAGCTTTAAAAGTTAGAGATAAAAAAGATATTATTAATGTAGTATTAGTAAACATATTAACTAATCCACTATTAGTATCATTATCATTATATATTAACCTTGAATTTGGTTTGAAATGGAGAAAGATATTAATAATTCCCATGGAGATAATTGTAGTTTTGGTAGAAGGATTAATTTATAAAAAGTATTTAAAATATAATAAGATTAATCCAATTATATTATCTCTTATACTGAATGCAATGTCCTATATTATTGGTATTTTCATTAATATGATAATTTACTAAAAATCTCACATTTATTTGTGAGATTTTTTTGTGTAAGTTCTTGGACTTATTTTACTACTCATGTTATAATATTAAAAACGTTTTAGGAGGGTATATGAAAGTAATATTACTTGAAAATGTTAAAGGAAAAGGGAAGAAAGACGATATCATCAATGTTAGTGATGGATATGGCAAGAACTATTTAATAAAAAACAAGTTGGCAGTTTTGTATACTGAAGGAAGTAAAAAGGTTTTAGACAAGGAAATTGATAATAGAAAGAAAGCTGAAGATAAGATTATTAGTGAATGTGAAGAGATTAAAAAAAGCTTAGAAGGCAAAACAATAAAGTTTAAAGTTAAAACTGGTAAAGAAGATAAAGTGTTTGGTAATATTTCAACTAAGCAAATTGCTGAAGAATTGAAAAATATAGGATATAATATAGATAAGAAATGTATAAAAGTAGATGGTTCAATAGATGTCTTGGGTTCTCACCAAGTTCTAATTGAATTACATAAAAAAGTTAAATTTAATATAATAGTTTTATTAGAAAAGTGGTGATAATATGGCGAGAACAATGCCCGCGAATAAAGAAGCAGAAATGAGTGTTTTAGGTATTTGTTTTATTGATAATTCCCTAGTTGGAGACATATGTGAACAAGTTAATGAAGATATGTTCTATGATGAAAGAAATAAATACTTGTTTGAAGCTATAAAAGAATTAAACACCAATAATGTTCCAATAGATCCAGGTATGGTTAAGAATGAATTAGATAAGAAAAAAAGATTAAACTCTATTGGCGGAATTGATTATATAAGTGAGGTTATTGATTCAGTTATTACTACAGCTAATTTAAAATACTATATTAATATTTTAAATGAACAAGCAATAAGAAGAAATTTAATTAATACTGCAACTGACATTGTTACTGAAGCATACGATGAATCAGAGATTACTACAATATTAGATAATGCAGAGAGAAATATCTTGAATGTTGTTAGAGTTAGAAAAGTTAATGACTTTGTTCCAATTCAAGAAATACTGAGAAGAGCTCAAGCAAAGTTAGAAGAACTTGCAAAAAACAAAAAGTTAATAACAGGATTAGAAACTGGTTTTTATGATTTCGATCGTATTTCAACTGGATTTCAACCTGGTGAATTAATTATTTTAGCAGCTCGTCCTGGTATGGGTAAAACTGCTTTAGCATTAAATATGGCAACTTATGCTGCAACTACAACCGAAAAAGCAGTAGCGATATTCAATTTGGAAATGCCTGCTGAGCAATTAGTTAATAGAATAATAAGTGCTCAAGGTGGAATTGATTACTATAAATTACAAACTGGTAACATGCAAGAAAGAGATTGGAAAAGATACAATGAAGCTATGAACCAACTTGCAGAGACTAATTTATATATTGAGGACAATTCTGGAGTTACAGTATCAGAAATTAAAGCGAGATGTCGAAGACTAGCAAGCCTGCCTAAAGGATTAGGATTAGTAGTCATAGACTACTTACAATTGGTCACAACAGGTAATAAAAGAGTTGAATCAAGACAAGTTGAGGTATCAGAAATATCTAGAAGTTTAAAGACAATGGCCTTAGAACTTGGTGTCCCGGTTTTAGCATTATCTCAATTATCAAGAAATGCTGAAAGAAGAGAAAGTAATATGCCTATGCTTGCTGATTTGCGTGAGTCTGGTTCAATCGAACAAGATGCAGATATGGTTCTATTCATTAATAGAAAAGATTATTATGAAGCAAGAAAGGATCAAAAAGAAAAAATAGTTCCTGCTGAACTTGTTATTGCTAAACATAGAAAAGGAAGTTTAGGAACAATCAATTTATTGTTTGAATTAAATATGAGTGCTTTTCGTAATGTAGCACAAGATAATAAGGATGAATAAAATGAAAGTAAAAGATAAAATAATTACGGGGTTAATTAGTATTATAATTGTAATAGTATATGTAATTGTAGCTAGTTATAATTCAATGAATGCTGATGCTAGTAAAGTATATAATGTGTATTTAAATGGGGAAATGATTGGAGCAATTTCTTCAAAAGAAAAGTTATATGATTTAATTGATAAAAAGCAAAATGCTATTAAAGAAAAGTATAATGTAACTAATGTTTATCCGCCAAGTTCTTTACAAGTATTAGAAAATTGGACTTATGAGGTTGAATTAACGGATTTAAATACTATTTATGAAAAAATAGAAAGTGCTAATGAATTTAATATATATGGTTATGAAGTTAAGTTTTCTTCAACACAAGACCACAATGAATATAGTATCTATGTTTTAGACAAACAAGTTTTTTATGATGCTATAAAAAAATTCGTATTAGCGTTTATTTCTGAAGAAGACTATGAAGCATATATGAATGGTAGTCAAGATGAATTAGAAGGTTTAGGTATACTATACCAAGATATGAAAATACTTGAAGAAGTTTCAATTAGAGAAAAATACATTTCTACTAATGAAAAGATATATGAAAATAGTGAAGAATTAGCGCAAGAATTATTATTTGGCTTTGATTATAAAGAACAAAGCTATGTAATTAAGTCTGGTGATACAATTGAATCTATATCTGAAAGTAATTCATTGAACCCTCAAGAATTTTTAATAGCTAACCCTAATTATTCTAGTCCAGATAGTTTACTTGTAATTGGTGATAAGGTTAATATTACATTGATTAATCCTCAATTAGCTTTTGCCTATACAGTATCTGAAGCTAAAAAAGTTGAATATGATTATGATACTGTAGTTGTTCGTGATAAGAGCAAACCAGCTAGTTATTCAGAAATTACTACTCCAGGAGTAAAAGGTATATCAATTATTCACAGTCACTATGATGTAGTAAACGGTGAACAAAATAGTGAAGAAGTTATTGATAGTCGTGAAGTAGTTAGAGAAAAAGTTGACCAAGTAACTACTAAAGGTAGAAAAGAAGCTGTTTGGGGATGGCAAAGATACGAGGATACTGGTAGTGGATGGCGTTGGCCAACAGAAAACCCATATGCTGTAACAAGTGAATTTGCATGGCGTTGGGGAAGACAACATAACGGTATCGATATTTCTGGTTCAGGATGGGGATCAAAAATTTATGCTGCCAATGATGGAGTTGTAGTTAAAGTAGTTAAGAATTGTCCAGATAATGGTTCTTATCCAAATAGTTGTGGTGGTGGATATGGTAATTCCGTATACATTAACCATGGAGATAACATCTATACGGTGTATGCCCACCTAACCAGCAATGTTACAGTTAAAGAAGGACAACAATTATCAAGAGGAACAGTAGTAGGTTACATGGGTAATAGTGGACAATCACGTGGAACACACTTACACTTCGGTTTATCAATTGGATATCCTGGTCAAGGAAGTTATCAAAACCCTAGAGGACTATTTAAATAATGAAAGTATGTATTTTTGCGAGTGGCTCTAAAGGCAATTGTACTTATATTGAAACAAAAAATCATCATATTTTATTAGATATGGGCAAAAACAAAAAATATATTGTTGATTCATTAAAAGCAATTGGTGTAGATCCTAAGGCAATAGATATTATTTTAATAAGTCATGGTCACGCCGATCATATATCAGCTTTGGAGTCTTTTCTAAAAAGATATAAACCTAAAGTTTGTATTCCCAAAGAAATGTTTGATTCTTTGGAAAATATAAGTGACTACGATAACACCTTATTCTATACCGATAACATAGATTTAGGTGATATAGTTATTAAAACTATTAAATCTAGCCATAACGCTATAGCATCTCGTAACTTTATAATTGAAGAAGATGGAACATCTATAGTTCAAATAACTGATACAGGATATATTAAAAGTAAATATTTTAACATATTAAAGAATAGAGATATTTATCTAATAGAGAGTAATCATGATATAGAAATGTTGACTCATGGACCATATCCAGAGTGGCTTAAAAGAAGAGTATTAAGCGATGAAGGCCACTTATCTAACCAGGCTTCAGGTTTTTATCTATCTAAGTTAATTGGCGATAAAACAAAAAAAGTGTATCTAATGCATTTAAGTGAAATAAATAATAATAGTGATATTGCTCTAGAGACTGTTAAATCAGTCCTTAGTGAATATGATATTCCTTTTGAAGATATTAAATGTGCTGAACAAGATAATATAAGCGAAGTGATTGAAATATGATAAAAATTATATGTGTTGGTAAAATAAAAGAAAACTATTTAAATGATATGATTAATGATTATTTATTTAGAATTAATAGATATCATAAAATAGAAATAATAGAACTTAAAGATAATGAAGATATAAAAAAAGAAACTAAAGAATTAATAAATGTTATTAACTCTAAGGACTATAATATAGCCTTAGCAATTGATGGAAATGAATATAGTAGTTTAGATTTTGCTAAGAAGATTGATAAATTATTTAATAATTATGGTTCAATTGCTTTTATTATAGGTGGCTCAAATGGATTAGAGGATGATATAATTAAAATGTGTAATGAAAAGATTAGTTTTTCAAAACTAACTTTTCCACATGGTTTATTTAGGTCTATTCTTCTTGAGCAAATATATAGATCATTTAAAATTAATAATAATGAAACTTACCACAAATAAAAAAGGGAAGATATTATGAATAAAGAATTAAAGAAAATTTTTGTGTTTTTAAGTTTATATGCCTTTGCTGGAGGTCTATTCTATAACTTTCAACAATTATGGATGTTAGAAAACAATATGTCTTTAAAAACCATTGGTATAGTATTTAGTTTATGTTCTCTAATAGCTGTATCTATGATATTTATATGTTCTAATTTAGTTAAGGTCCGAAGATTAAAATCTTTTTCGCAAATTATGATAGCCTTAAAAGTAATCTTATTATTCATAGTATTCTTGTTACATAACAGTGGCTTAAATATACTAATTAAGTTTTTAATTATGGTAGATTTTGCCTTAGATGTAGAAATATTTATATGTTCTTATCCAATGATTAGTCTTATAACAAAAAGTGATAAGATATATGCTAGCCGAGGTTTAGTATATGATATGTTTTATTTTCTAGGAGTCTTATTAACTAGTTTATTACTAGGTAAGTCCATATTATTATTCAATATAAATTATAATTTTTATAATTTACTTGCCTCAATTACATTATTATTTGCTTTTATAGTTATATCTAGTCTAAAAATAGATAATTATTATAAAAAGGATGATGACGATAATAATGCAGCATTCTATTCTTTAATTAAGTCATTAAAAGAAGATAAAATATCTAAATTACATTTATTATATGTATTTATGGGTGATATATCTTATTATGCGATATCTGGTCTATTACTATCAATTTTAACTAATAAACTTGATATGTCTCCAACATATGCATCTAACTTATTATTGGCTTTAGGTATTGGTTCAGTAGTTGTTGGTATTATAATATTAAGAAAATTAACTTTAAAGAATAATTATATAAACTTTTTAATTAAATTTGGAGTTAGATTTGTTCTATATACTTTAGCCTTTATATTTGCTAATAAATATATATTCTTAATATCTATAATATACTTAAAATTATCAAGTGATGCCTATACTCATGTTACTGATGCTCCATACGTAAACCGTTTTGATAATGATTATCAATTAGCTTTTTGTAATTTGAGGTCAATGGTTGGATATTTTTCTCGTTCAATTGGAACTTTAATATGTGGTTTAGCAGTTGTTGTAAGTGTTAGAATAAACTTTTTAATCGCTGCAGTATTTATATTTTTCCAAATATACTTTGGTATAAAATCTATTACTGAATTGAGGTTAGAAAATGATAGGAAATGATTGGGATGAGAAATTAACAATTATTGAAAATAGCCCTGGATTTAAGAAATTTATGCATTTAATAGATGATAAATACAAAGGAAGTGTGGTTTATCCACCTAAAGAATTTATATTCAATGCTTTAAAACTAACTAGTTATAAAGATACAAAAGTAGTAATTGTGGGACAAGATCCCTACCATGGCGAAGGCGAAGCCCATGGTTTATCTTTTAGTGTTCGAAAAGGAGTCAAAATTCCTCCATCATTACAAAATATATATAAAGAACTATATTCAGACTTAGGCATTGCCCCACATAGCGATGGTGATTTGACAAAATGGGCCAAGGAAGGAGTTCTATTATTAAATGCTGTTTTAACTGTAGAGAAAGATAAACCAGCATCTCATCGTTCCATTGGCTGGGAGCTATTAACAGATTATATAATATCAACTTTAAATGAAAAAGAAGAACCGATAGTATTTATACTTTGGGGAAACTTTGCTAAAGCAAAGCAAAAATTAATAACTAATAAACGTCATTTAGTTCTAACAAGCGCTCATCCATCACCATTTTCTGCTAATTATGGTTTCTTTGGTTCCAAACCATTCTCTAAAACTAATGAGTTTTTAAAAAAGAACAATATTGGGCCAATAAATTGGCAATTATAGATAAAAGGTGACCCTACCGGGGGCTTTTTATATGTGATTCATTCTTATATAATTAACATAGAGTTGGTGATAAACAAATTTGCTTATTATAGATTAAAGTTGCTGATAAAAAAGGAATTATTATTTTAATAATTCCTTTTAAAATGTATCTTTTTCATCAGTTTTAGTATTATAATAACTTCTTATTTTAAATCTAGCTAATTTAGCTATTACGTTATTTGGAAAAGATTTAATTGTTTGATTTGAATTTAATGCATTTGAATTAAACATGTTCTTAGCTGAAGTTAATTTTTCATCGGTATCTCTTAAATCATTTTTCAAATCTTTATATTTATTATCATTAATAATATCTTTATAATCTATAGCTATATTATTTACTAGTTTAACTGCTTCATCTAATTTCCAATCTTTTTCTATATTAGATATAATCAAACTATCTAAATCAATATAATCTTTTAAGTAGTCTTTTTTACCAGTTACCTTCTTTATAATAGAATTCATTTTAATAATAATATCACTTTTTTTATTTAGATTAGTTTCTATTATACTTTCGGCTTTATCCATCTTTTCTTTATAGTCTTTTAATTTCCCATAACTGGAAAAGAATATTAAAGCAAGGATTGCTAAAAATGCTAATACAATCAAAATAATAATATAACTATTCATTAATATCCCTTTTCTTTCTTAATAATTTTTTTATCTTTAAACCAAATATTTCTTCAATTTCTTTTTTATTAAGGTAATAATATATTACTAATAGAATAATTCCAATTATAGCAATTAATAATAATAATAGTAATTTGCTATCTATCATAGTTATTATACCACGATATAGTAAAGATAAGAATATCATTAATGCATAAACTAATAATAATTTTGGTAATTTATCTATAGTGTTTTTATAATTTAAATTATATTTTCTTTTTAATGTAACTAATGGAATGATTAAAGATATTGAGTAACCTATAATAGTGGCAGTTATTGCCCCATAGAATGGATATATGCCAAGATTATTAAATAAGTATATTAATGGTATATCTAAGCATAGATTAATTAATAATCCTAGCCCAACAGAGGCAAAAATAAGCTTAGTTTTATTTAATCCTTGTAATCCATTGCACATCATAATGTATAAGGCATCTACTGCTGCAGTTATTATAGAAAATTTAAATACTATTGGGCCAAGTTCACTTGGACCATAGAATATAGTCCATATTTGAGTAGCAAATATACTCATAAATATTGCTAAAGGTAAAGCTACATATAGGAAGATTTGGAGAGTTTTATTAAATTTATCATTGATATCTTTAAGATCTCCTTTGGCGTTACTTTTAGCAACGCTTGGGACTAAACTAATTGCAATTCCAGTTGCAATGCTAGTGATAATAGTGTTTAATTTACTACCCCATGTAGTAAATATACTACTTACAGTCTCTATTTTAGTAGTTGCATATCCAACATTATGTAGTCCATATCTTAATAAAATCATATCAGTAGTGTTATATAAAGAATTTGCTATATTGGTGACAATGAAAGGTAATGAATATAAAATAATCTTTTTTATAATAATAGTTCTATTTTCTTTATTAATATTATCATAAGAAGTATTTTTCTTTTTAATTTTTAAAGTTTTATCTACTAAGTAAACGTATGCTGCGATGGCTCCAACACAGGCCCCAAAGACGGCAACACCTACTGCATTTTTAAGACTTAGATGTAAAACGTTTAATGTCCAATAACTACCACCTAAAACGACTGCTACTCTTAATATTTGTTCAATAACTTGGCTTAAAGACGCTGGGCCTATGTATCCGTGTCCTTGTAAATATCCTCGATTTATTGATAAAAGAGGAACAACTAAAATGGCAAAAGATACACATCTTATAACAAAAGTTACATCCCCAGTAGTATTACCACCAGTAATATTACCTATTATAACTTTAGCAATGAATGGTGCTCCTAAAAAACATACCAAAAAGGCTAACACAGAGAAGATAGCAATGATTCTCTTGGCAGCATAAAACATATATTCTTTTTCTTCAATTTTATTTAAAGCATTATATTCACTAGTTAATTTGCTTATGGCTAAGGGAATCCCAGCACAAGAAATAACTAAAAAAAGATTATATATATTATAAGCATATCCGTATAATGCTCCACCTTGGTCACCAATTATATGTTTAAAAGGTATTGCATATATAATGCCTATGAATTTACTAAAGAATATTGCAACTGTCGCAATAAATGCGCCTTCAATAAAGTCTCTTTTCTTCATAAAGCCACTCCTATACTCTATTATATTTTATTTGGCTACTTAATTACAAGAGATAATAGGTTATTTTACTTAGATTATGTCAAAGATATGGTCACAATAAAAGTGTAGATAATCTACACTTTTATTTGACTGAGTGGCTCTTCATAATTAATCTTTTCCATGAATTCCACATAATCCAAATATATTAATCTAATTAGGAACCATGTTCCTGTTTCAGGATCACTTATTATTAAGTGATCTCTGCCAGCTTCCTCTATTATTCCTTTATAAGCTTTATTTTGCCAAGCAGAACTATCTGGATATGACACATAAGCATTTATTCTTTTTCCTTTATTTAATCTTAAGATGTTTTCAATATAACTTTGTTCAATAGGCAATGTGCTCATAATTGAAATATTACCTGGAGGACTTTCCAGAGCACCACTAGGAAAAGAAGGATTTGGATAATAACTACCGTTCACAATAATTCACCTCGGTAAACTATATGTCTTTTCCCCAATAAATATTGCAAGAGATTGATATTTTATGTATAATTATAATAGGCGATAGTATGAATAAAAAAGGGAGACATTATAGTAATGAAATGGTAGATGCTGTTGTTATAGGAACTGCATTTGTTTTTGGTACTTTTCTTTTAGCTTTATGTTATAACCTGTTTTTTGTTCCTAATAATTTTGTAGTTGGAGGAATGTCAGGTTTAGCAATAGTATTAAATAACCTTACTGGTTTAAATGCTCAATTATTTATTTATGCATCATCCATAATCTTAATGGCTATGGCCTACATATTCTTAGGAGTTCATGAATTCAAGAAAATATGTATTGGGTCTTTATTGTACCCGTTATTCGTTACATTTACTGCTCCGGTAGCTAAAGTTCTTTTATACTTTTTATCTTTTCAAGAAATATTAGTTACTGTTATTTTAGCAAGTTTATTATATGGAGTTAGTAATGGTATTATTTATAAATATGGTTATTCAACTGGTGGAAGTGATGTTATAGTAAAACTTCTATGCAAATGGTTACATGTTAGCGAAGGGAAAGCTATATTATCATTTAATATTATAATAATCTTAGCTGGTGCGTTCGTATTTGGAGTTAATACTGCAGTATATGCAACTATTATATTAGTTATTAGTTCTATATTAGTGGATAAGATTTCAATAGGTATATCTAACTCTAAAAAATTTATGATATATACAAGAGAAGTTAAGAAAATTAAAGCATTAATCGCTGATGATTTTCATGCTGGATTTACGATATTTCCTACTATTGGAGGACATTCACACATTCATGGATCTATGATTATGTGTGTTATAAGAAATAGAGATGTTAACTGGTTTAAAAGTAGAATTTTAGAAATAGATGAGACCGCTTTCTTTGTTGTAAGTGATTGTTACGAAGTTCAAGGTGGGGTAAAAAGGTCAAATTTACCATTTATATAAGAGTTAAAATTTGATATAATTAAATGACTAGGAGTAAAATATGAAGTTTATTGAATTAAAAAATGTTAATAAAACTTATTCTACTGGCGTTACCGCTTTAGCAGATTTATCCCTTTCAATTGACAAAGGTGAATTTGTATTTGTAATTGGTCATACTGCAAGTGGTAAATCTACATTTATTAAAATGCTATATAGAGAAGAAAAACCAACTAAAGGAAGCGTTATAGTTGGTGGTGTTAATGTTGCAAAATTACGTAATAGAAGAGTTTATAAATTAAGAAGAAAAATTGGTGTTGTATTCCAAGATTTTAAATTATTGCCTAAGCTAACAGTCTATGAAAATGTAGCCTTTGCTTTAGAATGCATTGGAATGAAGTCTAAAGACATAAAGCCTAAAGTAATGCGTGCAATTGAAATAGTTGGCTTAAAAGAAAAAGTTCGTAGTTTTCCTCATCAATTATCTGGTGGAGAACAACAAAGAGTTTGTATTGCTAGGGCGATAGTTAATGAGCCAAAATTGCTTATTTGTGATGAGCCAACAGGAAACTTAGATCCAGATACATCTAAAGAAATAATGGATGTGATTGATAGCATTAATAAGGATTTAAAAACAACAGTAATAATGGCTACTCATGATAAAGAAATAGTTAATAGAATGAAGAAGAGAGTTATTCTAATTGAACATGGGGTTCTAACTGGAGACAAAATGAAAGGAAGTTATAAATCACATGAAAGCATTTAGAATATTTGGAAGAAGCATAAGAGATGCTTTTAAAAGTGTATTTCGTAATTTTAGTTTAAGTATGGCTTCAATACTATGTGCAACCATAACTCTTTTGGTTGTAGCAATTTCTTTAATAATTGCTGGAAATATTCAAAATGTAACTAAGGATTTAGAAAGCGAATTAAGTATTGTTGTTTATATGGAAAAAAGTGCAACTGAACAAGATATAGAGTTTATTAAATCATCTTTAAATAAGATT